>ENA-OREN01003756-OREN01003756.1-marine-metagenome-genome-assembly--contig:-NODE-3756-length-13848-cov-2.615133_pt1 | contig 13848 bp, 10 predicted proteins | sample MGYA00248624_ERZ508555 | MGnify/ENA primary metagenome ERZ508555 (study PRJEB26222, sample SAMN06267773) | marine metagenome | isolation source: Saanich Inlet, British Columbia, Canada | place...
GCTGGCGATGGTGAGGGCGCCGGTGACGATTTGGGATGTCTCCCTGTGGGCAGTGGTGCGTGGCCTCCCGGTCGCTTTGTCGAACCCGAACACCGCCGGGCGCACCTCGGCAATATTGACCTTTGTCACCCGGTCGATGCCAAACGGCCAATTGAATTTCAAGCCCTCTTCGGTGATCGGTTTACCGATGTACCTGCCCATAGTCAGCACGATGGCATGCTCGCCGGGGTTGACCTTATAAAAACTGCTCATCAGCCCCATACCCACAAGCACCACCCCGACCCCGCCGAGGATCAGCTTGTTCATGACGGCGGGGTTGATTCGTATTTCGTTTGGAAAATCAGCCATGACTCAAAGAGGGCGAGTCTGCTGGGAGCCATCGCCGGTGGCGAGTTTAATCGCTCTTGCGGCCAAAAATCTGCGAAGCCCCCAAGCCGATGAGGAAGATTGACAGCGTGCCGATGACCGATGTCATGTGAGCGTGGAACGGGCTCCGCAGCCACTCACGGTCGCCGGTCAACTCGGTCGAAAACGTCAACCAAAGGATCACCAGCAAACCCACCGTCGCGCCCGTGACGGCCCCTGCGTTGTTGGCGCGGCGGCTGATGAACCCCAGCAAAAACAGCCCCAGCATGCCGCCGGCGAACACCCCGCTGAGCTTCCACCACGCGTCGAGAATGCTCTCCACGCCCATCATCGCCAGCGCGACGCCGGTGCCGATGATCCCCCACAAGACCGTCATCACCCGGAGAAATCGCAGGCTCTGCGCCTCGTCGGCATCCGGCCTGAACCAGCGCCGGTAAAAATCCTGTAGCGCGATGGTCGAGGAACTGTTCAGGCTCGTGTCGATGCTGCTCATCGCGGCGGCGAACAGCGCGGCTATCAACAACCCGGCCAAGCCAGCGGGGATTTTGTTCGCGATGAAGTGCGGCAGGATCTTGTCGCCGTAGTCGCTTGGCTCCAGTTCGCCGGCCAAGCGCATGGCCTCGGCTGAGCTCTTGGCCAAGCCGGGCGAGTCGGCGGCGACCATTTCCAGTTTCACCTCAGCCAAAAATTCGGGGTTCGCCTCGCCGTAGGAAAACAGGATCGACCCGATGAAAAAAAACATCAGCGCCACCGGGATGTACACCAGCGAACCGAACCACACCGAGCGACCGGCCGCCTTGTCCGACTTGGCGACGTGGTAGCGCTGCACAAAATTCTGGTCGATGCCAAAGTTGGTGAGGTTCATCACGATACCGTACACGAGCATGACCCAGAACGTGGACGTTGCGAGACTTGGCCCAAAGTCACCCAGGCTGAACTTGCCGGCATCGTCAGCCAAGCGGATCGCCTGTCCCGCCCCGTCTGGCATGCCGGCCAAAACCAGCACCACCACCACGGCCGCGCCCACGGTGAGAACAACGCTTTGGATGGCGTCGGTCCAGATCACCGCCTCAATCCCGCCCATCAGCGTGTACAGCGTCACGGCGGCACCCGAGAAAACGATGATCGTCGCGATGTCCCAACCGGTCAACGCGTGCAGCCCCACCGACACGCCGAACATAATCGTCCCCACACGGGAAACCTGCGTCAGCAAATAACAAATCACCGCATACACCCGAGCCCACGCGCCGAAGCGTTTCTCCAAATGCTCGTAAGCCGACAAACCGGCGTGTTGGCGGTAAAACGGGACAAACCACTTCACGGCGATGAACGCCGCGATCGGCAGCGAGAGGCTGAAAACGAAGCCGTTCCAGTTAGAACCATACGCCTTGCCCGGCACGCCGATGAAGGTGTTGCTGCTCAGGTACGTGCCAAAGACCGAGAGGCCCACCACCCAGCCCGGCAGCGAGCGGTTGGCCACGGTGAATCCCTCGACTGTGCCGCTGCCTTTGCGGAAATAAAAACCGGCGCCGATCAACAGCCCGAAGTAAACGAAGAGGACGACGATGTCCGGGGTTCTCAGCGCGGCCAGTATCATTTGTTGAGGCTTGCGGTATCGTAGTCCGGTTGCGGCGTAGCACCGTTGGCAACATCACGCTTCCACGCCTCAAGCGCGGCCGCCATGCGCCTGGCCCGCGCGGGATGCCGCTTGGCCAAGTTCATCGACTCAGCAAGATCGGTCTTCAGGTTGAATAATCCCCCGCCCTTCGGGCTTGCCACGTATTTCCATTGCCCATCCCGCATCGCCTGGCCTTTCCAAAAGAACTGCCTTTGGCCAAGCGAGCCACCCCCGAGTAATACCGGCCGCAGGCTCACTCCATCAAGCGCGTGCCCATTGCGCGGCTTGGCCCCGGCAAAATCGAGCATCGTCGCCATGAGATCCAGCGAGATGACCATCTCGTCGCTCACCTGGCCCGGCTTGATCCGACCCGGCCACCAGGCGATGCCCGGCACGCGATGGCCACCCTCCCACACGGTTCCTTTTTTGCCGCGCAGCGGAAACCGGTAGCCCTCTGGGCCACCCATGTAGGCATGGCCATTGTCGGAGCAGAAAATCACAAGCGTATTTTTCTCGAGCTTCAACTCGATCAACTTGTCTAGCACCTGGCCAACGCACTCGTCCATCGCAGTCATCATCTGCACGTAGGCTGCCTCGACCGGGGTTTTCTTTTTACCTCGATTCTTTTTTGGGCCGCGCTGAATCGGGCTGGCCGGCCCCTGAAACGGCGAGTGCACCGCCTCATGCGCCACATACAGGCAGAACGGCCTCGACTTGTTTTCGTTGATAAACCGCAGCGCGTGCCTCGTAATCAGGTGCGTCGAGTAGCCCTCCTCCTCGACCGCCTTCAAGCCGTCCCACCAGTCGTACACCTCCATACGGTCGTAATGCGACAGGTAGTCGATGTTGCCACTGACGAACCCGCGAAACTCGTTGAAGCCGTGGTGCATCGGATTGAATTTTTTACGGTAACCCAGATGCCACTTGCCAAAAATGGCCGAGGTGTAGCCTGCCTGCGTCAACAACTCCGGGAACGTGTGCTCACTCGGCCACAGTCCGCGATGGTGATCCGGCACCTTGGGGTCGGCATTGATCACTCCCGGCACGCCGGCGCGTTCCTGGTAGCGGCCCGTGAGCAACCCGGCGCGGGTCGGGCTGCACACCACGCCACTCGAGTGGTAGTCAGTGAAGCGCATCCCCTCGCGCGCCATGCGGTCGAGGTGCGGCGTCTTGAGCCAGCCACCATAGGCACTGGTCGCGTTGTAGCCCATGTCGTCCGCCATGATGACGATGAAGTTCGGCTTGGCGGCGTTGGCACTCAACAGCGCCAGCATCATGCAAATCAGGCTTAAGGTTTTTTTCATCACAAAATCAGTTGCGGCCCTGCTCAGCGAGAAAGAGAATCAAATCGCGCAATTGTCCGCGCTTCAAGCCCGCAGTGAGCCCAGCCGGCATGGCGCTGCCAATCTGAGCCTGTGAACGAATCTGATCGTGCGGAATTTGAATCGTCCCCGGCTGACTGAGCGGTCTAAGAAAAATATCCTTCGAGCGCGACCGCTGCTCATAGCCCTGATGAATCGTCCCCGACCGGGTGGTGATCTGCATCAGACTGAAGCCCTCCTTCACATGACGCCCAGGCCACAGCACCTCCTCGATGATCCTCTCCGTGCTAAGCGTGTTACCGATGGTGTCGAGTTCCGGCCCGATGAACGGGATGCCGTTATTCGTCGCCGAACCGATTTTGTGGCACACCGCGCAGCCGGCCGACTGAAACGCTCGACGGCCGTTCGCGGCGTCGCCCTTTGCCGACTCCTTGGCCAGCGCGGCGACAAACTCCGCGCTGTAAGCCGGCACGGTGTTTTCGATGCCGGCCGCCTGGCTCAAAAGATTCATCAACCCCGTTTCGTTGCTGCCAAGCGACTGCAGCTTGGCCAAGGCCACCGCCGCCGGAGCCGCTCCGGGTTTGCGCTTGGCCAAGGCGGCCGTCAGCGCCGTGCCACCACCCTCGCGGTTCAAAAACGGCGACAGCACGCCGGTTGTCGCCTGGCCAAGCGCCAGCAACGCCGCACCGCGACTCGCCGCCGCGCTCATGTCAACACGGCTCAAGCTGTCAAGCGCGGCCAGTTTCAGTTCCTCCGTTGCAGCGCCGGAATCGATCAGCTTGGCTAGGCGCTGGGCGTCATCGCCGCCCAACAGGCCAAGCGCCCGGATCGCAGCCAGTCGGGTCGCCCCTACCGACTGGTTGTCATCTACCAACGCAGCGACGTCGTCATGCAAATCCGCCACCTGCCATTGGCCGATCAGGCCAAGCGCCTGCTCGCTCAATTCAGCTTGGTCACTTCGCAATGCAGAGCGGAGAACAGCAGCCAGGTCCCCTTCTGGCTTCACTGTGCGAGAGACAGAGGCGGCGTTCAGCGCAGCCAACGCCAAGGCGTGATTTTCCGCCGAGCGGTGAAAGCCCGGCTCGAATATCGCCCGTAATTCCCCCTCCCCACCAATGCCCGCGATGCCGGTTAAAACCCCGCGGCGCCCCTCTAAGTCAATCTCATCCGACTTTGCGAGGTCCATCAGCTTGGAGAGCATTGTTTTTGAGCCCCCTTTTTCAAGCAGGGCCGACAGTGCGCCGATGTTGTCTTTAAAATCCAAATCGCCAGCGGTCAGTGCCGCCATCCAAACCGGTTCCTGATGACGCACCGCCTGCGTGAATGCATAGTCGATCCACTTGTCGCGTGGATGCTTCATCACCGCCAGAGCCGCTACCTTGATCGCCCCAGGATACGGTGTTTGGCCGCATGCCAAGGCTGCCTCAAGCCTCACCTGCGGGTGAGGATCGCTAGCTGCAAGTGCCAGCAGTTCAACCGGCTTGGACAAGCGATCCTGCCAACGGCCAACGATGCGTGCCGCGAAAGCTCGCGCCCGGTAGTCTTTCGCACGCAATACACGCCGGAGCAATTGAGGTTGCACCGACTCGATGGTCGCACAAAGGGCCAGCGCCTCAAATTGATGCCGTTCATACGATTTGTCGTCGTTTTTCAATCGACGCGCCCAACGCACCGCCGCCTTGCCGACCTCCGACGTATCGCGTTTCCCTAACTCAAACTTGACCTGCTGGCGCGTCCAGCGCTCGGGCGACTTCAGTTGCTCCAGCAATTCGTCAATGGATTCCCCAACAATCTTCGGCTTGGGTGCAAGTGGACTGTCCTTGACACTCAGACGCCAGATGCGGCCATGGTGCAGGTCGCGCGTCGGGTCGCGGAAGTAGTCGTCCTGATGGCAGATGATCGTGTTGTAAAAGTCGGCGATATAGATCGCACCGTCCGGACCGATGCGGATGTCCACCGGTCGAAAGTTCCGGTGGCTCGACTTGAGCACCGACTCCTTCCAGTCAAGTTTGAAGCCGGAACCGGCCGGCGTCAGCGCGAAGCGGCGCACGGTGTTCGACTTGTAATCGTTCAGCACAAACTGGCCGCGCATCGACTCCGGCATGTGCCGGCCATTGATCATCTCCACACCGCAATAGCCCCCGGGATTACCAATACGGTCGAGCCGCAATCGGTGCTTCGCTGGAATCGATGCCGGCGTGAGATAAGAGATGCCACCCGCGCCATCGACGACCAGAGACTGGCCCCAGTCGTCAAACACAATGCCCCACGGATTCCCCGGCCCCATGAAATCGTCAAGCAACCCGTGGAGTTGCAAACGACCGGGTCGCAATCGATACACCCCCGCTTGGTAAAGCGACGACACCCCCCACGGTGTTTCCACCCGTGACTCGATGCCGTCGCCCTGGCAGAAGAACAGCTCGCCATCCGGGCTCCACGTAAACGAGTTGATCGCCTGATGCGTGTCGCCGGTGCCAAAGCCGCTCAGCAGGACTTGCCGCTCGTCTGCATGGCCGTCGTCATCAAGATCCCTCAGGAAAAGCAAATCGGTCGCCTGTCCCACATACACGCCACCATCGGCGGTCTCCAGCCCTGTTGGGATGTTGAGGCCGTCGGCGAACACCGTTGAGCGATCCGCCTGGCCGTCGCCGTCGGTATCGGTGAGTTGGATGATTTTGTCGTTGGGAATCTCGCCCGGCTTCAGGTGCGGATACGACCAGGTGCAGGCAACGTACATTCGGCCCTTTGCATCCCAGCGAATCGTGAGAGGATTCGCCACACCGAGTTTTTCCGACGCGAACAAATTCACGGCAAATCCCTCCGCCGGCTTGAATGCTTTCAGTTGGTCCCCCGGAGAACTTGCCGGAGTCGGCGGGGGCAACTCAGGCTGCGCCGCAACCTTCGGCTTGGCCAAGCCCCTTGCCACCGCGGCCACGTTCTCCTCTGCTGAGGCGATCAGCACCGGGAGCTTGTCACGCTCGTCGCGAATGCTCGGGATGTTTTTCCGGCTACCGATGCTGAACACGCGCCGGTTGTCGTCGCCGAACAGGCACTTCCAGTTGGCCGGACGCCAATAGTCGAACCACAGCCGATGCTTCTCCCGCACCGCAGTCCGCAAATCCTCCAAGCCGGCAAACCCATTCGCTCGAACAACGCCCAGCGCTGCCGCCAGATGCAGAGCAAACGTTTCCTGATTGTCTGCGGAAACATGCTGGCCACTAAGCGTGAACGTCGCCTTGGCATCGGCAAACAGATCGACAAACAACGCCTCATGTTTTTCCGCTTGCAAATGCAAGACGCCGACGTAACGGCCGAGGTCGGCGTTGCGCTCACGTAAATCAGGCACAAGGTGTCCATTATTTTCGTTGATCGCCTCCTCGAATGGCGTTGGCGATATCACCACCAACCGGCGGCCATCTCCTGTGAGGCGACCGAACAACTTGTCACTCGCTTGGCCGAACGACTCGATGCCCTCGACGCCGGCGAACGCCTCGTTCCTGCCAAGTTGCACGATCACAACTGTCGCCTTGAGCGTGGCCAGTTGCGCCTCGAGATTGCCCAGGCCCTTGACGCCGCGATAGCCGCCACCGCGCCAGCGATTCGTCTCTGTGCCCAGCGCAAACACCGTGTCGGCCTCCCACGACAGGTCGCGGAACTTTGGCAACTCGTTTTTGAAATGCCACGTCAGCAGCGTCTCCAAGTGCCCGCTGCGCTGGGCGCGCACCGTGTCCGTGCCGCCGAGGAACACAACGACATCGTCCCCGGCCAATTCCAGCAGCGGCTCAGCGGCGGCCACGCCAAGGCCTCCGGCAAACAGGCAGATGAATGAAACAATTTTCACGTCGTAGAAAAGTAGTCGGAGGGGATTGAGCCACAGTTGGCTCCGTCAAACGAGTCCCGTCTGCGCTTGGCCAGGCGCGGTTATCGGCGGGGGCGCTTGGGCGGGGCCGAGCGTTCCTGCAGCCAGAGGACATCCTCGTTCCTAGGCGAGGGAACAAAAACAGGGATGTTAACTCCCTTGCGGATCGGCACGGAGGTACGCGGGTCAAGCCACTTTTTAATGACTGCATGGCCGTCGGCCAACGTCACCCCACCGGCGTTGTTATGGTAGCTCGCCGGATAATCCACCCAGCGCGTCGAGCCCGGGTTGCGGGGGTTGTAGCCGGTCATGTCCACGGCGAAATAGCCGTTATTGATGCGATCCTCCCGCTGGTCGAGCACCACGTACAGCTTACTCAATGACTTGCCGGCGGCATCAGAGAGCTTGCGGATGGGCCGGTAACCGGCCTGCCAACCCTGCAACGCCGGGGGGTTAAGGAAGCCGTTCATCGAGATGCTCCGCACACGCGACAACTGCTTGCCTCCGTGCCGCGACGTGCTCATGTCGGCGGGGCACTTCCAAATACCCAAACTCCGATGGTACGGCCACAGGTGGCTCTGCATGAGATAAACCGTGTTGGTGTTGTCCGGCACCGACTGCGCGTAGTTGAGCCAGCCTCGCACCCACGACCGGTTGCGCGTGGGGAATACGGCGTTTGGCACAAGTTGGCCGTCGTTGTCGTCCGTGTACATCGTCCACGAGAAACTCATCTGCCGCAGGTTGTTCATGCAGCTGATACCGGTCGCCTTGGCCTTCGCCTTGGCCAGGGCCGGCAGCAGCATGCCGGCGAGAATCGCGATGATGGCGATCACCACCAGCAGTTCAATCAGCGTGAAGCCGCGGAGTTGTCGCTTGGCCAGGCGCATCGTTCAGGCATCCGGGGTGGCGTCAGCACTATCGCTGCCGCAGCAGGCCCCGCACTTTTCCATGAACTTGACCAAGACCAGGCCGAGCAGTGCACCTATGATCACTTTTTTGCACATAAAAGTTCCCTTCTTGTATTGGTCGAACGAACCCTCCCCTCATCCACCCCCAAACGCAACGCCAAATCCCACTAGTTTGCCGTGGTTCTTTTCGATTGCTTGACCATTCCTTGGCATTTCGACAGTCTCTGCCGAACCAAATTTTTCATGACCATGACTATGCAAACCGCTACCGGTAAAACGCTGTTTCCCGAGGTGCAGGCCTTTCTTTCCAAGGAAGTTCATGGCGCCGTAATCGGCGGCCAGGAGGTGACCGCCTCCAATGGGGACACCTTCGACACCCGCGACCCCGGGACCGGAGAGAAACTCGCCACCGTGTCCAACATGCAACCGGACGACGTCGAACAAGCCGTTGCCGCCGCCCAAAAGGCATTCGACGAAGCCGACTGGGTGCGCCTGCCGGTGAATGAACGCGGTGTGCACCTCATGCGCCTGGCGGATGCCGTGGAGCAACGCAAACCCATCATCGCACAAATCGAGGCGCTGGACTCCGGCAAGATCGAGGCCCAGGCGGCTGATGATGTGCAAAACTTTATTGATACCATCCGATATTTTTGTGACCTCGCACAGGGACTCTCCCTGGATACAGCCATTCCAGTAGCCGGTCATGAGGCGTCCGTGGTGCGACATGCCTGGGGCCCGTGCGGCTTTATTGTACCCTGGAACTTTCCATTTTTGCTTTGCGGCTGGGGCATCGGACCCGCGATGGCCGCCGGGAACACGTGCGTGGTGAAACCGGCCGAGGACACGCCACTCTCCGCCCTTTACGTGGCGCACCTTGCAAAGGAAATCAGCATCCCGGACGGCGTGATCAACGTCATTCCCGGTGTGGGTGAAGTGACCGGCGCGGCCCTTTCCAAGAACCCCAACCTCTGCCGGATGTCCTTCACCGGCTCACCTGAGGTGGGTCGTTTGGTGGCGAGAGAGTGCGGCCAAAATCTGATCCCGGTGAAACTTGAACTGGGCGGCAAAGGAGCAGCCGTCATCTTCGATGATGTCGACATCCCAGAAGCCGCCGACAAACTCGCTCAAGCCATCACCTTCCACGCCGGACAGGTTTGTTGCGACGCCACACGGTGGCTGGTGCAGAAAACCATTTATGATGATTTCGTGAATGCCGCCGTGGACCGACTCAAGACAGTTCAGATCGGGCATCCCCTTGGCGACGGCACACAAATGGGTCCGGTTGTCAGTGAAGTGCAGCATAAACGCGTGCTCGGTTACCTGGAGAAAGGCACCGCGGCCGGCGCGGAAACCGTGCTCGAGGGCGGCGCTGCCCAAGTCGAGGGCTGTGCCGGTGGGCATTATGTGAAACCGGCATTGCTCGCCGGTTCACTGGATAATGTCGCCGCCCGCGAGGAAATCTTTGGGCCGGTCGCCTATCTCGCATCGTTCAACGATGAAAGCGAAGGCATCCGCCTGGCCAACAATATCGACTACGGCCTGGCCAACAGCGTGTGGTCCAGCGACCTCGCCCGATGCAAACGTGTGGCCTCTCAATTCGAAACAGGAAACGGCTGGATCAACTCGCACAACGTGGTAGTGCACGGCGTTCCCTACGCCGGAGTCAAAAAAAGCGGCATGGGCGGAGGTGTCGTGAGCCTGGAAACGCTGCTCGACTATTACCGAAACATCTCCGTCATCCGGCCACTTTAAGGCTTTTAAGTACAGCCTGCCTCGTCGCCAAGAAGTTCAGAGGGTAAGCCTCTTAAAATTTAAAAATCTGTGAGCATTTTCTCAGAATTGACCACAAGCTGAATTCGCTTATTCCATCTCCGCTGTGTTACCGGAATCATCAGGATTCCTGCCAAAAAGAACAGGGCTAGGATAAAAACCTTGTCTTGGGTCCAGTTAATTCCCCATGAAGCCAATAGAAGCCAAGCGACATAGAGAGCAGTATGTAGAATGCAAGTCACATTACGCTGCCGTTCATATTGTTCCCTCAGTTGGGCCAGGCATTCTACAACATTATCTCCACACCAAAGAGAGGACATAGTACGATAGACCAAAACATGGTTGACTATCATCCAAATACATAAAGCCAATATACTCAGGCTCAGCCAAAGTGGTTTATTATATCCATCGAACCATTTGTAAAATACGGATGCAAATAAAACGAAAAATAATAATTCTGCTAAGATTTCTAGTTTAGCCTCTCCCAAACCGGATGCCCCGGCGTTTAACTGCTTTCTAATATTCTCCCGTGATTTATGTTCTCCGTCAGTTTCTTTTTTCCATAATTGATGAATGTCCATGTTGTTTCCTTTCTTTGGTTAATTGAGCGTGAAGAATTTGCGAAGATGTTCCTTGATTCGATTTAACCGAACTCCCACCGCCCCGGGTGTAGATCCAAGTAATTCTGCTGTTTCGGCATAACTATAGCCCTCAAGCCAAAGCAAAAGCATCGCACGCTCAGTAGGATTAAGTCGCTGAAACGATTCACGCAGTATGTCTCGACTTACGATTTTAGGCTCTTGGTTTGAATCTATCAGCTCCGAAAAATCAATATGCTTCCTTTCCATTGTTGATGCAGGATTAGCCTTCCGATTTGCAGTTATTGCTGTGCAAATTGCAATTTTGTACAGCCAAGTCGAGAATGCTGCCTCTTTGCGAAATTGAGGAAATGCTTTCCAAGCCTGAACTAGGATATCTTGGAACATATCTTCCCGATCCGACGGAGTATAGCAATAGGCTGCGCAAACCTTTCGGATAACCCCTTGACTCTGCTCAACGTGTTTTAGAAATTGCTCCTGCAATTGATCCATCTAAATATAGTAGTAGCAATCGTGGTCAAATCATTAACAGAAAAAACAAGACTAGTGAAAAAATAGCCCACTTGAGCCAGTTTGAAGAGCTTGATAATATTCGGAAGCCATATATGCCCTCTTTACAACGGAAATGCAGTTTACCCCTGTAAGCATTAGGTTTGTAGGAAGAACGCCTGTATGGCTAATAACAACTGAGCCTTTTTTCTTTGTTTGAGCACCCCGCAAAGCCGTTTGAACGCCCCGCAAAGTCGTTTGAGCGCTCCTCAAACTTACCCTTTTTGTCCTGGGATTGGTAATTGAGGTGATAGGCGGAGTTAAATTGGACACCCAAAAAACACCTCGAAAATGGTTTCGGGGGCTGCCATTAACCGTATAACCAAGAAACTTTTTCCCAAATAAAAAAAGGGTCGCCGGTTCGACCACGAACTAACGACCCCAAAACGACTTTTACATCATTTAAGCAGGGAACCTGTAGCGTGAACTACTGGCGTTATCCCCGCCGTCCTGAGAATGTCTTTGCGTCGTGGTTTATGCAAACAAAAGAGTCAATGCCTGGCCCAGCGGCCCCAAACGCGCAGATACTCAGGGATGACCAGTTCCCCATCCTCGTTTGTATCCAGCGCCTTGAAAACCCCGTTGGCCAATTTCTCCTCCTTTAGCTTTTCACTGGCCAAGAGTTCCTTTGCAGTCAACCTGTTGTTACCGTTGGCGTCCATGTCACTGAATATCAACTTCGCTTCGTCAGTGATAAGTCGATTTTCGACATACTCAGCCTCGGAGACGAAGCCGTCGTTGTTTGAGTCCGATGCCTGGAAGATGCCCAGTCTTGACTGGGGGGTCAGATAGGCACCGTTCTCAATGTATTCCTTTTTTGAATGTCGTCCGTCCCTGTCTGCATCAGTGAAACCGAAGACACGACGGTAGTTGGCCAATTCGCGTTCGGTACCGCCATGCCTCCCTTTCGCGCCAAAAAGTTGAAGGATTTCACGCGTTGAAACTCCTCCGATTTGCTTTGCAACCGGCGGAAGTGGCTTCAACGGCTGGGTGACGGGGGCACGGGAGCGATCGGGGATTCCACTGCCACCTCTGCCGCTCCGATTGGCACCAAAGTTCGGGCGCAATTCTTCTGCTGTGAGCTTGTCGTCCTTATTTTTGTCGAGCTTCCTGAGTGCAGCCACAGCATCCTCGATTTCCTCGGCGGAGATTTCTCCGTTCCTGTCGGCGTCAAGCGCAGTCATGATAGGAAGCACGCGCATAAAACCGCCTCGTCCAGCCTGCCCACCCAATTGAGGGCGTCTTTCGCGATCGTCACCCTCACGCCCTCCGCGTTCCTGTGCAGTTGCATCACTCGCCACCATGCCAAGGCATGTCGCGATCATCATTAATCTGAAAATCAAATTGTTCATCACATCAAAATAAGATCTATCTTCCTCTACGTTTTTAATGTTTACATAGTTACAACTTAAGGATGTGTCGTTTCGTATAGCAAACCATATGGCAAACCACAGCCCCTCCGGCAACGGCTTTTCTTTCAGGCTTGGCTGGGGTGCTTTAGGGTGCGCTGAGCATGACTTCGACAAATGAACCGCTTGGCCAAGCGGACCTCACCGAGGGGGACGTCAACCTCTCCGACCACCGACTTGCCTGGCAACAGGCAAACGTGGACGACGCGACTCGTGAAACACTCGAGCGCGACTCGGCCGCCTTTCTGCATCAATCCCTCTCCACGCCGTGCCTCACCGAGTTGACTGGCTGCGAAGGCATCTACCTGACCGATGCCGCCGGTAGACGCTACATGGATTTTCACGGGAACAGCGTTCATCAGGTCGGCCACGCGCATCCCAAAGTCATTGAGGCAGTCAAGCGGCAACTCGACGAGTTGGCCTTCTGTCCCCGGCGCTTCACCAACCAATCCGCCCTCGCCCTCGCCGAACGCCTGGCCAAGCTAGCGCCGGGCAATCTGGCCAAGGTGCTGTTCGCGCCGGGCGGCACGGCCGCCATCGGCATCGCGATGAAACTCGCCCGCTACGCCACCGGCCGGCACAAGACGATCTCGATGCGCGACTCGTTTCATGGCGCGTCGCTGGACGCCATCTCGATCGGAGGCGAGGCACTGTTTCGCGATGGACTCGGCCCTCTTCTGCCCGGCTGTTTTCACGTCGATTGGCCAAGCGCGACAGCGGACGCCGAGGCCATCGAAAAGATCCTCGTCGAGGAGGGCGACGTCGGCGCGGTCATTGCCGAGCCGATGCGCTGCACCACGATCAACCGTCCGCCGGATGCGTATTGGCGGCGCGTGCGCGAACTGTGCAATCGACACGGCGCGTTGCTCATCTTCGATGAAATTCCGCTCGCGCTCGGTCGTACCGGTCGAATGTTTTGCTGCGAGCACAGCGGCGTGACGCCAGACATCCTTGTGCTTGGCAAGGGGCTCGGCGGCGGCGTGATACCGATGGCCGCAACAATCACCCGGGCCGATCTCGACATTGTGCCGCAGCGTGCGCTTGGCCATTACACACACGAGAAAAGTCCTGTTGGCGCCGCGGCAGCGCTGGCCACTCTCGACGTGATTGAATCGGAAAACCTGCTGGAGCACTCAAGTAAATTGGGGGCCGAAATACTAGAGCAGTTGCGCAAATTGCAGCAACGCCACAACACCATCATCGACGTGCGCGGCCTCGGTCTCGCGATGGGCGTGGAAGTGAGCAGCCCCGACACCGCCGAGTGCATATTACACGACTGCCTCGAAAACGGACTGAGCTTCAAAGTCTCCGACGGCACCGTGCTCACCCTCACCCCGCCGCGGACCATCACCGACGAGCAGATCTCCAGGGCCCTCTCCATCCTCGACAAGGCGCTTGGGCGGCTTTAGCGAGTGTGCGCCCGGGTGGCTTGCATCAGTCGTTGCATC
>ENA-OREN01003758-OREN01003758.1-marine-metagenome-genome-assembly--contig:-NODE-3758-length-13844-cov-17.422387_pt1 | contig 13844 bp, 9 predicted proteins | sample MGYA00248624_ERZ508555 | MGnify/ENA primary metagenome ERZ508555 (study PRJEB26222, sample SAMN06267773) | marine metagenome | isolation source: Saanich Inlet, British Columbia, Canada | place...
CCATAATCGGACAATACTAAGTCAGAAGCCTGATATAAAACACCTAAATTTCTACCTTTTTTTACATCAACCAAAAGCCCTAACTCTGCTAAATAATTAGCTATTTCTGGATTCATAACCGCCAACTTTGGGTGAAGCCTTATCAGCACGTTATACTTATCCAATAACTTAATAATAATTGGTACCCACACCTTAATATTATCAATTATTTCTCCGTTAATTTTTATAAGTGTAGGCATCCATAATATTAATGGCTTTGACGGATTTATGCTAGCAATGTCGCCATATATAATATTCTTTGCACTATCCTCAGGCAGCAAACTATTATATTTAGGATATCCTATCTTTATACATTTAGCCTCTGGAAACTTATCAGTTATTAAATTACAATCAATCTCAGAATGACACAAATAATAATCAAAAATACTTCTCCACTGATTCTTTGGGTATAACGCTTTATTTATATCTAATCCTTTTGGGTATTTAATTATTTTAATACCTATTTCCCTCTCTACTGGATGTCTTATGAAGGTTTTTGCATTTATTCCACCACCAGTCAACGGGTGAGAGAAAAAATTTACAAACAACCTTGAAAGCCCTGATAACTGTATAAAACTACCTATTGAAATAGAATAAATGTACTTAAAATAACTATAATAAGTAACTTTTTCTTGATACGCTTCTGCCGTACTAAATACAACTTTATACTTAATCTTTCCAATTACCTGAGAAAGTAAAACATATTCAATTTTTTTATTATTTAACAGGTTTAATATCTTTTTTCCATTTTCAAACCTTTCATTCTGAGTATAAACAAGATCATCTATAACAATTATATATCCTTTTATACTCTTGGCAAACTCTAAGAACATGTCTAATTCTCTAGGCCAACTTATTAATATAGCAACTTTATTAATTATCTTCATATTTGTTTCAACCTGTCACGAGTTAGTTGAAAATTCATGTTGCTAACTTCATCATCAACTTCCACCCATAAATCATTCACAGAAATTGCAGTCACTGCATTTCCATTGTTAATTATAGCTTGTAACATATCTTTCATATAGGAATTTTCAACACGTTTTCCTAGTAATTCACCGCTCGTTACCGCTGTATGAAATATGTTTTTCATCTGCTTTATACCTTCAAAAAAAACTTCATTAATCCCATATACTGACACTCTACTTCATCTAGGGATTTTGGCTTTTGTTCTACCTTGCTAATTGCACTATCGACTCGAAATTTTAATGTTTCTGCATCATCTAATGGATTTTCATTTCTTGCTCGCCAATAACTTTCCCACTCTTTATCTATGGTTACCGCTATATCTGCGGTTGATTGCAATAATAATTGTAATATTTCTCTAGAATAAACTATCTTACCACCCCAAAACCTCTGACAACTTTTTAAAATTTCTTATATAGAACATTCTAAGAAGCCTTCTTCTTATTCTGGTTTAATTTTATACTTTCCTTATGCGCGGCCATTAATTTTTAATGACTGTTTACGTATTTCATCAGATACAGCAATAACACCATTACTAAATCCATTTTTTTTAATAAATTGATCAGCTGTCAATGAATTTGTATTTCTTTGTCCACGTGTATCAAATAAAACACTACAGTATGACACAACACTCTTACCATAAGTAGGGTGCAGCCAATAAGCAAATATATTTTTTTCGATACTGTGCCATAGCATCTTACTAAAAGGCGCTACCAATATTTTTAAAAATAGTCTAGTAAGACGAAGACTATGTGACCTTATAGTGTTGTTGTTAACATTGATATTTTTCCATACGCCGCCCCAATTATTATCTATCAAAACATCATTATATAATTTTTGATCAATCTTGTATTTTGGATCTACTTTTTCCCAAAAGTCAAGAAAACCTTCGCTCCAAAGTGGTAGCCTCCATTCATGTCCAATAAATTCATATGCACGTTGTTGATTTGCAACCAGTCTACTCTGTCTACCAATGCACTCCATGCTTTCAAAGATAGCATAAGTCAACATATCTCCTTTTGCTTTAGAGCCGTACCTTTTTGATATAGTTTTATTTAACCCTGAAATTATAATCCTATCATTTAAATTATTACGTAATTTTCTCCATATCGAATAATGCTTTTCAAGAAATGAATCCCATATAGCGCTATTCTTTGCTAAAAATTTTTCATCTAAATTTAGTAGTTTTGGTATATGGCCACCAGAAATAAAATCACCAGAGTTTCCGTTAACAATAACTGCATCATTGTCAATGACCTTTTTCAACTTTAAAGAATACACTTCATATACGTCTTGGACATTTGGAACTGATGCGTATGACTCAAACTCTTTTACATATAAATTATATATTCTAGACTTAAAAAAATTTCTCTTCTCTCTCCACGTATTCTGAACATATATCCACTTATAACCAAGTTCAGATGATACTTTTCTACTGGTACTCACCTCATAATTTCCCAAACTCCCATAAGAAAAACAAACTACATTTTCATAAGACAACTCCTTCAAACAGCTAACAATTAATCGAGAATCTCTGCCGGCACTTAGTGGAACAACAATTTGCCTACCATTTACGCTATCAATAAGATTTTTTATTGTTGACAAGCATACTTTTGCAAATTGACTTTTTAATTCATCATAACCACACTTTATTATTCTCGAAGGAAGATAGGTGTAATAAAAACTACTATATCTTTTTCCATTGTCCCAAAATATACACTCTCCTGCCATTAATCTATTTATTTTCCGATAAATAGTTTTATCACCAATTGTAAATCCAGACATGGAAATTTCAAGTAATGAATTTAATTCGGTATCACCATCACTTATGTCAAAAAATGATTTAAGAAAAGGTGCATGATTACTAACTACATATTTATTCTTGTTAGCCACATCAAAAATAGGTATAGAACATATTTTATCCACGGCTAAAAAACAACTATCATTGGAAAATTGAACAACTATTGAAAAATGACCTGATATATTTCGAACCCACTTAGATAATGTTTCCATATTAGGGTTTTCCGACAATAATATTAATTCATCAAGAAGATTTCTTACAGTTAGCCCTTCAGTTAAGTACCCACTAAACCAAAGCTTTATACTTGAGATTTCATACAAATTCCAACCAAATTTTTCACGAATAATTATTTTCATAGATTAAGATAGCCTTAGAAGCTAATTTATAAATAATTTAGGGCCGATACCTAATAAACCTCTTTAAGCAGACTTTTTAAATCTACCAATTGTGGCAACATGGCTTAATACAATCACATTTTGACCATCAACAGATGGAAAGCCTTCAAATGTATAAAAACCAATTATTTTCCCCTTAAAGTTGCAATGCTCTAACATATTAAATGTTAGGTGCCAGCACCTAAAATTTTCTAATCTTTGCCTTTTTACACGACTGATAAAGTTTAAAAATTTGTCATATTTTTTCATTTTCAACCATATTGGAAAACTGAGCTTTCCAAGCTTTGGTGTACCATCCTTTTTTCTTAAGAAGTTCATTATGCTTACCCGTTTCTTCAACTATGCCTTGATTTAAAACCACAATTTGATCTGCATTTGCAATGCCAACTAAACAATGAGCCACAATGATAATTGTAATATTCATTTCACTACGGATACGTTGCAACGCTTGCCTAAATAAATCTTCTGATATTCTTGTCATTACTTTTTGATCTTTATACTTTCTCCACATACCAACATTTTTACTTGAATATTTATAATTAAAATATTTACCTTTGTTGTTATGATGCATATCACCGCCCAAAAATTTCATTATTTTTTCTACAGATTCATCATGCTTAAAAACTAAATCTTCAAAATGAATTCTTAGTATATATTTGCTAATTCCAGCATTATCTTCTGCCGATACGCGTCTTAATTGTTTATGCCATTTTACATATTTAGTTACTGAATCAGCATACGAAAGATCCGCACCAAGCAACCTCTTTCTTTTGGCCATATTTACGTATATATCTCTAGGATCTCGATCAACAATTATAACTTTAATTTTGTTGAAAAATTTTATTATATTGAATATGTTAGTTGGCGGTATAGCCTGATCAAGTATAACCATACTTGCATTATTTTGCTCAATATAGCTAACAAATAAACTGTCAATATACTTCTTTGTTTCTTTTAAAAAAAACTATTATTGGGCCGGGAAAAATACATGCACCCGAACCAGTCCAGCCATATCCACTAACACTAACGTATTTTGCACTCATTTTAGTATTCATTGAAAATACTTTTAATACGCTCATATGTATTACTAGAAGTCAAATCATCAACTGTATCAATCTCAACCCAAGGGTCGTGTACAGGAATTGATGTAACCACACCACCTGAAATAATAATAGTTTGCAGCAAGTCAGTCATATAAGAAATCTCTACCGGTTTATCTAATAATGAACCACTATTAACAGCTTCATGAAAAACGTCTTTCATCTGTTTTATTCCTTTATCAGAAAATTTCATCAGGCCCATGTATTGCCCTTCTATTTCATTAAGCGACTCAGGCTTTTGTCCGATTTCACTAATGGACCCATCATCTCTAAGTTTTAATGTTTCCGCATCATCTAATGGATTTTCGTTTCTTGCACTCCAATAACCCTCCCATTCTTTATCTATAGTTACAGCTATATCTGCTTTTGAATTCAACAATAATCGCAATATTTTTCTAGAATATACTATATCACCATAACTAACAATAACATCTCCCTCCAACTCCTCTTCTTGTGAAAATAACGTCCAGACCATATTTGTTTCATAGTAGCGATGGTTTATTTTTAACTCAACTTTTTTTCTCTTTAACATGTCAGCCTTGTAGCCACCAATCATTACAATATCATCTAACCCTTCTGCTTTAAGTATAGACAACTGTCGATCAATTAGACTAATGCCGTCAACCTCTACCATGCATTTTGGACGATCTAACGTATACGGTCGAAGTCTTTTTCCTTCACCAGCTACCAATAAGATTACTTTTGGTTTTTTATTTTTCATAATTTAGTATTTTTTGGGCGATGAATAATATAATTTAACATGCGTTTATTCTTAATTGCATACTTATTCACATAAATTCTAGATAGTATTACTAATACCATTGCAATACCAAGTATTGTTTTTTACAAGATCTTTATGGATTTTGTCTGTAGAAACAACGCCGTTTTCAATTACTAAAATAGCGTCAAATAATGGATAAATACTAAGATCATGGGTAATTATTATTATTATTTTATTCGTATCATTTTTAATTTTTTTTATTGATTTAATAAACATATTTTTACTTAAATAATCAAGAGCACTCATTGGCTCATCTAAAATCAACAATGATGAATCAGATAATAATGCGCGCGCAAAGTCAAGTCTAAAACGTTGTCCGCCTGAAAGATTAGAGCCATTACCATTAAGGACTGTCTCGTATCCATCAGCAAAATCTATAATAAAACTATGTGCACCAGATAATTTACTAGCCTCTAACACCATCTCATCTGTTTTATTTAAGCTGCCGTAGCGAATATGGTTCATTATACTTCCATCAAATATCTGCGGCTGTTGTGGGACGTAAGCTAGAAAATTTGAAATATTATAATGTCCACTATTTAATGTCTCTCCATTTATTAAGACATTTCCCATTGTAGGGGATCTGTATCCAGATATAATGTCAATCAATGTAGACTTCCCTCCGCCAGATGGACCAACAATTGCGTTCACAGTCGAATTATTAAAATAGACTGAGATATTATTAAGTGCAAAATTTTCACTATGTGTATATTTATAGAAAACATTAACCAGTTCTATTGAATCGATATTGGTCGAATTTTTATCACCTTCCAACTTAGTAGATGACAAATTGGAACTAGTTGATTTTTGATCCATATCGTCAAGAATACCATCAACTAACTCAATAGGCCCTTTTGTACGATTAATCGCCTGTTTCATATTTAAAATCACCCTAGTAATGGGAACAAGGCGAACTAAAATAATCATAAAAACAAATACAGTTGACGCCTCTATTTTTAAAAATTTAATAGAAATATATAGCATAATAAGCGTAGATAAAATAACCGTAGGCTCAAATGATAATCCTATTTTTTCTTTTAATAATTGAATATACAATGTCAATTTTCTCTGTTTTTCTGTTATTTGTTCATACTCAGAAATCTCCGCATCTTTTGTGCCACACAGTCTAACCAAACGTGGAGAGCGTAATCGATCAACCAAGAATGAGGTGAGTAGCTTATTATGTTCTGAATTTTCTCTACCGGCCTTCGTTGTTTTTGATATAAGAAAAGCTGGGTAACCTAATGCTAGCATAGATAATAAAATAGAGTAAATTGTCAATTCGTAAGATAGAATAAAAAGCAAAATAATAGAGCCAACAAATGAAACAATGGCAACCATTAATTTTATAGGTGTCAATACTCCACTAACAGCAGTTCCTAGCTCAGTAAAGGTAATATTCACAACATCACTAATTTTGACACTATCATAGTATTCTGAATCAGCGCTTAAATAGTAAGATAAAAAATCATTTCTCATATTTCTGACCATCTTTCCGGAATAATAAATATTAACATAAGAAATAACAAAACTAAAAACCTGGCTAATCAGATAGAATGTAAAAGTAGTTGTTAGTAACGACTCTAGAGAGGCTTCTATCCCTAGGTATTCGATAAAAGAAACAAAGTAAAATACGGCCCCATTATTATTACTACTATCATTAAGAAATTTATCGCCATTAAATATATATTCAAATACAGGTATAAAAACACCAATTCCAACCATCTGTGTAACAGTACTAAAAAGAGATAGTAAAAATAGAGTCGCTACTATATTTTTTGACAACCCATAACGAGATAGTCGATCCAACCAGGTTATATTCATTTTTTATCACCATAAATACGAATATTCAAGCGTAAACACCATTTGTATTTACATAAATATGCCATATTGTCCATAATTTTCACCATATATAAGACCCTGTAAATTAAAACGTGTAAACACCTCTGTTGCAAATCAGACATAATCTTTCAATCTGTCCTCATGTAGGATTATAAACTGATTCATTGCTTGTGGCCAATTTCGTATTGGCATGCTCCATTTCTTACTAGCAGCTTCAATCGCTAAAAAGACAATCTTAAAAGCTGAATCATCATGATTAAATATCTTACGATTCCTGATTGATTTACGAATCACTGAGTTCAGTGATTCAATGGCATTGGTGGTGTAGATTGCTCTTCTGATAGCTTCTGGCGAAGCGCCAAATGCGAAAGAATATATTTAAATGCATACCAAAATATTGGCGAGCTAACTACCGATGTAGATGACTATATTGAGTTTTACAACCATCGTAGATTCCATGAAACACTAGACTACAAAAAACCAATGGATGTGTATCAAGAGAGTATAAAATTGAACCAGAATAAGAAGAAGGCTTCTTAGGATGTTCTATATAAGAAATTTTAAAAAGTTGTCAGAGGTTTTGGGGTGATAAAGAGTTTGATAAGCATTTAAACAATTTAGAATCAAACACGTATAATGTCTTTTTAGTAAAATAGTTGACTACTGAATAAAAAGATGGACAGGACGTTCTTAGGTATATTAAGTAGCTTTAATTAAATTTTTTGTAGGTTTTAATATGGATATAAGTGTAGTTATTCCGGCATATAATGAAGAAAATAATATAGTCCCAATTTGTAATGAAATTATTGAGTCACTTGATAAAATAGACATGACATACGAAATAGTATTAGTGGACGATGGAAGTAATGATAATACGCTCGATAATATGAATGTAGTTAAAAATATATATGATAATATTAAGATTGTTAAATTTAAAAAAAATTATAAAAAATCAGCAGCATATATGGCCGGTATTAAACAATCTAGTGGAGATATAATTGTAACTATGGATGCAGATTTACAAGATGATCCAAATGAAATTGAAAAAATGGTAAATTTAATCGGTAAATATGATGTTGTTATTGGCTGGAAAGAAAATAGATTAGATAGTTTATCTAAAGTCATTCCTTCAAAAATATTTAATTGGATAAATAAAAAATTATTTGGAGTTAGTCTTAAGGACAATGACTCTGGCTTTAGGGTAATAAGGCGAGAAGCAGCAAAAAAACTAGACTTATATGGGGATTTGTATAGATTCATACCTGCTTTGTTAGCTAGTAAAGGGTATAGCGTTACAGAGGTAAGTGTAAATCATCGACCAAGAAATAGTGGGGAAAGCAAGTATGGATATTCTAGATTTTTAACGGGTTTATTAGACATACTTACCATGAAGTTAATTTTGGATTTTACTAATAGGCCGTCACATCTTTTTGGTTATATGGCGTTAGGTTTTATTACTGTTGGTGTTTTTGCAGAACTTATAGCAGTATTTTACAGAGTTTTTTTAGGGCACCTGTTTATTACACATATGCCAATTATGATCTTTGGAGTAATGACTATCATCTTAGGTGCTTCTTTTTTTGGTGTTGGTTTGTTAGGAGAATTAATAGTACATCAAAAAAGAGGTGAAAATTTATACGAACTTGATGATAAGCAATAAGATAATTGCTATGTTAAAAAGTTTTTCAAATTTTAACCCTAAACCCTAAACCCTAAACCCTAAACCCTAAAGGCGATTTTTTTGTATTCTAAATCTCACTATAATCGTGAGCATATTTTGAATTTAAGTAGAATTTATATATAAATATAATATTGACATATCATGGAAAATAATAGTTACTTGACGATTATTGATGAAATATTACCTAGAATGTTAGGTTTGATTGATCGTGATAGAGATTCTAAAACATATGGATGTTGTGATAGAAACTTTTGGATGTATAAAATTACTGACTTTAGTTCTGGAATTATACAACAATGTAGCTTGACCTTATCATTGTTATATTCTAATTCGGATTGTTTTGAGACTGGTTATTTATATTTAAGGCGCGAACATAAAGATTATTATAAAGATATAGCGATTGCAGTAAATCGATGGACTCTAAAAACAGTAAATCACGGATCATTAGATGAGTATTATTTTAATGAAAAATCATTCCCAGCTACTGTTTTCACTGCATACGCACTTTTAAAGTCAAGCATAATCCTGGATGATCAGTATGTTTTAAAATCAGATAAACTTAATAAAATAGCAAATTTTTTATGTAAGAAAAAACCATCTTTGGCGGCAAATCAAGATGTAGCTGCAGCTGCATATTTATGGTTGTATTATAATAAGATTAACAAATCCGATAAATATTTGATTCAGATAAATAATTTGTTGAATAGAGAAGAATTTGGTGGCGAGTTTAATGAATATATGGGTTTTGATTTTGGGTATGCAACAGTTACAGTTAATTATCTTTCATATATGCTTGATGATGGTTTTTCTGATGCTACAAAATATATAAAAAAACTTTCTAATGTTATTTGTTGTACAGCAACATCATCTCCAGTTGTTTCTGGAAATATATTTTCAAGAAATACATCGTATTATCTTCCGTACGCTATTGAAAAAATAATTAGTCTGTATCCAGAGAAAAGTAAAAAATTAAAAAATTTATCATTTTCAAGTGTTATGTCTATATTGGACGATAGATATATGATGCATTACTTTACCCCTTCTATTGCATATTCTGCATTTACTAAAAAAGATACTGGTATTTATGATGAGAATAGCAAAGATATGGAAAGTGTAAGTATAATAAACCAAGGTGGTGTTGTATGTATTACATATGAACAAATAACGTTTATTATTAGTTTAATTAAATCGGGTGTATTTTCAGTATCATCTGGTAAGAATCACTATTGTAATAATGGATATAGGCTGATTAACAATGGAAATATATATAGTTCTAGCAATATAACCTCTAATTTAAGTGAAAATCCAGTAATCTCAAGGGATGGTGATGTGATTACAATAACTACGTATGGAGTATTTTCTAAATACAAAACCCTTTATCCATCCCCATTTAAGACTGTGATTTTAAGGTTAATATCAATATTTGGATCTTATTTAAATTTGTTATTCAAAAGAATTTTAATTACAACACCGCAAATATTGAACGAATCATATTTTACAAGAAAAGTTGTTGTTGATCTAAAACAGGACTCTGTTGTTGTAAAAGATTTATTTGATATTCCGAAAAATAGTACATTACATATGTCTCCAAATTTTTCTTCTAGACTCGTTCCAAGTGCTAAATTTTATCAAGAGTCCGATTTATCAGAAAATACAGTAGAATTAGATTTACATACATCAAATATTGTTACAGAAATATCTTTAATAGGCGGTAATATAAGTACAGTATATAATACTAAACACACAAAGCAACCAAAAGACTAGCTTGTCAGGCTTTTAAGATCAGTGAGACATGCTATCAATATGAACCAAAGTTTCGAGCGGGAACGGGCTTATTAACGGCGGTAAGATATGAGTCAGCTACGGTATGGTTAATATGTTAGTAGTATTGAATACTTTGGATAAAATAAGAGCCTTAAAATTTAAAAATATTAATAAAAAATATGTTTAATCAGTATCTTAAAAATCACTGGGTTTACGTATATAACTATATGCAAAATTTTTACAAAAGAGCCACAAGGTTATCTTGATCCAGGAAGGTATTATGAATAATTTTATTAATTTGTCTTGCAGTAAGTTAAATTCCTTAGTTAGTGAAGATGATAGCTATTTGAAACCTGCATCATTAGTAAAAAATCCAAATCCAGAAATGCCCTTGATAGATGCTATTTGCACGAGAAGGACAGCACGTACATATAGTAAAAAGCTAGTTCCATACGATGTTTTTTCATGGATTGTTAAAATGTCATTGAACGCATCTTCGGCATGTAATGAGCAAAACTGGAAAATAATTTGTATCGATGATCGTAAAATAATTGATGAACTTTATCATAGGGGAAGTGCATCATTCTTAAAGAAAACCAATCAATGTTTTTTTGTTTGTTATAACAATGAAAGTGATAATACAGAGTGGGATGATGATGTGCAAAGTGGAGCAGCATTCGTAAGCACCTTTTCTTTAATTGCACATACTGTCGGTGTAGGGACTTGCTGGGTAGGGCATCTTCCTAATAGATCTGAAATTAAAAGAATGTTTAGCATGCATAGTAATTACAAACCTATTGCATTAGTTTCGTATGGTTATTATTCATCAGGAGTAAAAATGAAACCTCGAAAACGATCATCACAAGATGTGATATTTATGAACAGTTTTGATTCAAGTAGTCTTAATTTTAGAGATAAGAAAAAAATAAGGTTTAGGCATTTTTTAAGGTATGTATATTATAAGACACCATTTTTTATAAGAAAGTATTTAAAAAAATATACAACTAAGTATGAAAAAAAATTCTATTATGAGTCTTTTGATTAAAAGACTTAAATATGCATATTTAATTTAGGATAGCAAGTGATACAGAATTGCAATTGTAAATAAAAAATAAGAAAGTACATGAACATAATAATTTAATATGCTTACGGAAAGTCATTTAAACAAAATTACGTATTTTAAAATTGAGCATGCATTTTATTTTGGACTTTTTTTAGTCTCTTTATTGTGTGTTTTTCTTTTTTTCCCTGTTGAAAGATCAATAGCCAATTCACATGATTACCTTGATCACTGGTTTTCATTCTATTCAATTTGGGGGAGGATTCCAGAGTCGTCTTTTGATTTAAACTTTATGATTAAAGAATTGGACGGACACCCATTGAATGCGTTGGCTTTTAGTGAGTTTAATTTTTCGGAATTAATGTACAGGTTGTTTCCACCAATATTAGCGCATTCAGTTATTGCTAGCTTTATTTCAATAGTGGCCTTTATAGGTGTTTTTCTTCTTTTAAAAGATTATTTTATTGATAAGCGAACTATAGCTTTTGTCGTGCTTATTTTTGCGTTATCATTATTTTTTTCTTTTCTACCACATAAAACTATTAGAGTTCTAGGTTCGGCTGGTGTTCCACTATTCATTTGGGCTATTTTTAATATAATAAACAATAAAAAGCAATTTTTTAGTTTTATTTTAATATCTTTATCGCCATTTTTTGTTTATTTACCATATGGAGGCCTGACGAACCTTATTGTAATTTTTTTATTGTGGGCATGGCTTTTTTTTACGAAACACAATTCAGCAAAAAAGATATTTTTTCTTATGATGTCCTTGGTGCTTACATATGTAGTTGTTGCGTATAGGTCGATATATCATTTATTCTTTTCAGAGTATGAGTATGATTCCACTAGAAATTATAGAATATATTCAGATTTATCCAGCTTTGACTTAAGCAACTTTCTTTCTGAGTGGGGTTACAATTTATTGTACGTACCTGGTCAACACCATACTACTGGAATAAATAATAACATAATGATCTTTATATGGATAATAATATCAATGGCAATTTTAGTATCGTTAGTGCATATATTTATTCAGAATAATAAAGACTATGTAAAAGATATTAAGATAACTTTTTTATTGTTTATTTTCGTATCTATTGCATCGGCACTTAAAATATTTGATTTAAATTATCAATTATTGCACTCACTTATTGGAATTCCATTACAGTTGCAACGTATAGATGTATTATCTTTAACATTTATAACAATTATGTGTGCTATATCATTTAAAAGTCTTTTGATGATTGATAATAGAAAAATACATATCTTTGTGATGATAATTTTATTATTTTTACCTGTAATTTCATTATCTTATGCATATGGATTACGGCATCAAATACAGGAAACATTTGACATTGATGGTTTTTCAGATTTTAGAACTTATTTTTCTTCATCAGATTTAGAGAAAAAATATTCTATCAAAAATACAAATATTTCAGATGGAAGGCACAGAAATTTAGAGTTTACTAGAATTGTAGATTATTTTGAAATTGATGCTTTTGATAAGATAAAAAATGATCTTTTAGATAAAAAAATTATGATGAATTTTTCTGAGTATGGGACATTGAGCATTGGAATATCTCCAAGTGTTGCCTGGTATCATGGCTTTAGAACATTTGACGGTAGGTTTTATGATGCATCCATGAAAAAAGTATTAAAAGTGAAAAAAATATATGCATCAGAATATAAAAAAGACAGTATAAATATTGATAATTTAATGAAGTCTCGATCATATATTTCTAAACATAGTTTGGAAAAAGATGGCTCTATATCGCCAGGTATTGATATTGACTTTTTTACAAAGATGAACGGAAAGGTTATATTTTCACTTTATCCACTTAAGAATTCTAATGAATTAGGTGTTGAATTATTTGGTACATATAAAGGTACAGTCGATTCAATATATGTGTATATTGTGAATACAAATAAATCCACGGAAATCTCTTATTAAAATACTAATAATAGAAAATTTAATGGATTTTTTGACAAGTATATAACGTCTTTATTTTTATATTAATCTTAAATTGAAGCCAAACTATTTAACTAGGTTTAGTTCTTGTATGATTCAATAAGTTTATTGTTTAGAGGTTATGTAATTGGTCACTCTAAATTGTTTATTTTAAACAAGGCTGCATTAATAAAATTGAAAAATTTTACGATTAAAGAGTGGGTAAAAGAATGAAATCTAGTAAATATATATTAGAAACTTATTGCTATTTTAAGATAATGATTTGTTATTTTTTGAAAGAATGTTAATGGCATTTTGAAACTGCCATGCTGATAAAATTTTACTAGACTTGAAAGGCATTACTGAGAGTCAGTATAAGATTTTTTAATATAATTTATCACCCCAAAACCTCTGACAACTTTTTAAAATTTCTTATATAGAACATCCTAAGAAGCCTTCTTCTTATT
>ENA-OREN01003760-OREN01003760.1-marine-metagenome-genome-assembly--contig:-NODE-3760-length-13839-cov-12.558204_pt1 | contig 13839 bp, 17 predicted proteins | sample MGYA00248624_ERZ508555 | MGnify/ENA primary metagenome ERZ508555 (study PRJEB26222, sample SAMN06267773) | marine metagenome | isolation source: Saanich Inlet, British Columbia, Canada | place...
TAACTTTAAAATAAATATGTCATGGTGAGAACTGAAAGCCCAATTTGTGACTTCGATTTACCTGCAGTTGATTTCAAACTAAAGGGAGTAGATGGAAAGTACTATGACTTAAATTCGCTAAAAGGACCAAATGGCTTATTGATTATGTTTATCTGTAATCATTGCCCTTATGTGAAATCTATTATTAAACGAATAATCAGAGATACGAATGAGCTTAAGAAACTTGGTGTAAATAGTGTTGGTATTATGTCAAATAATCCAAATGAGTATGAAGAAGACTCGTTTGAGAATATGAAAAAAATTTCAACAGATCTATTTTTTTCCTTCCCCTATCTAATTGATGAAACACAAGAAGTTGCAAAGTCTTACGGTGCTGTCTGTACCCCAGATTTTTTTGGATACAACAAAGATCTTGGATTACAATATCGGGGAAGACTTGATGAATCCAGAAAAGAGTCTGTCACAGATGCAAAACGAGAGCTATTTGAGGCAATGAAGACTATTGCTGAGACTGAAAAAGGACCAGTCGATCAAATTCCTTCTATGGGCTGCTCAATTAAATGGTTTGATTAATGATACTTTTTAATTCATTTACCATTACTAGTGACCTCGTCTTCATGTGAAGAGTTAAATCAAGGTATAATACCGCCCTTTATTTTCACTGCCCTCTCATATCATGTCTGATCATGCATCAAGCATTACATTTAACAGTTTTGGCCTATCTAAAGAAATCATTAAAGTACTTGATGACGTAGGATATGAAACACCCTCTGCAATTCAAGAGCAATGCATACCTCATCTTCTTGATGGCCATGATGTCATTGGTCAAGCTCAAACTGGAACAGGTAAGACAGCAGCCTTTTCCCTTCCTCTCATTGACAGAATAGATATAAGCAATAATCAAGTTCAACTTTTGGTTCTAGCTCCTACTAGGGAGCTCGCTATTCAAGTTTCTGAGGCAATCCAAACATACTCAAGACATCTTAAAGGTTTTCATGTTCTCCCGATATATGGTGGACAGTCATATGATGTTCAACTAAGGCCCTTAAAAAGAGGAGTCCATGCAGTGGTAGGTACTCCAGGTAGAGTCATGGATCATCTAAAAAGAGGAACCCTTAAGCTAAATTCACTCAAGGCACTCGTCTTAGATGAGGCAGATGAAATGTTAAGAATGGGCTTTATTGATGATGTCAAATGGGTCATGGAAAAGCTACCTAAAGAGCGCCAAATTGCTCTTTTTTCAGCAACAATGCCAGATGTTATTAGACGGGTTGCTGAAAAATTTCTTAACAATCCTAAAATAGTAAAAGTAAAAACAAAGACTGCTACAGCAATGACAATTAGCCAAAGATACTGGCTGGTTGGTGGAGTTCATAAACTTGATGCGCTAACGCGAATTTTAGAAGTTGAGTCATTTGATGCTCTTCTTATATTTGTTAGAACAAAAACTGCAACTGTAGATTTGGCAGAAAAATTATCGGCTCGAGGATTTACTGCTGAAGCAATCAATGGTGATATTGCTCAGAACCAAAGAGAGAGAATTATTCAGCAACTCAAAAATGGCAAAATTGATATATTAATTGCAACGGATGTTGCTGCTAGAGGGCTAGATGTAGAGAGAATTTCTCATGTAGTAAATTATGATATACCTCAAGATCCTGAATCATATGTTCATAGGATAGGAAGAACTGGAAGAGCTGGAAGAGAAGGGAAAGCGATTCTTTTTGTAGCACCACGTGAGAGAAGAATGCTTAAGACGATTGAAAGAATTACACGTCAGCCGATTGATCCCATGATGCTCCCTTCAGCAAAAATTATCAATGAACAAAGAGTCATTAACTTTAAACAAAGAATTACTAATACCCTGGAAAACCAAGATTTAACTATTTTTGAAGAACTCGTCTCAAGCTATCAAGCAGAGCATGAAGTTGACGCATTTAAGATTGCTTCATCTCTAGCGCTAATGGCGCAAGGGACTGAGCCGCTTCTTCTTAATGAGAAAGAGATTAATCAACCTAAATTTGACTCAGATAATAAAAATAAAATTTCAATTTCGATTAAGGCTGATCCTCTTAAAGATAATCCCTCTATTCAAATGCGAAGATATAGAATATCAGTTGGACGAAAAGACAATATCAAACCTGGAAATATTCTAGGTGCAATAGCAAATGAGGCAGAGATTAGTAGCGCTTTTATTGGAGCTATTCAAATTTTCCAAGATTTCTCAACGGTTGATTTACCTGATGAGATGCCAAAAGAAACGCTTGCTATTTTGAAAAACACAAGAGTCTATGATAAGAAACTAAATATAGAGGAGCTTTCAGAAAAAAATAACAGTACAGCACCTCGTGAATCAAAAAGTCATTTCAAAAGAGAGCACTCAAAAAGAAAAGGAAATGGCAAGCCACGCTCAAATAGAGATAAGAAATTTTCAAGAAGCAGGTCTAGAAAATAGCCTCAAAATACTGCTACTATCAAATTAATATACATTTTTGAATTTTTAGGTTAAAATTGCAAATGCTGGTTAAAATTCAGCTGATTTTTATGTTGTGTTGTTGTTTCATTGTATGACGGTTTCACAGTAATTTGGGTTAGTTGCGTCTTTTCCATGTTTTATTTTTTTTTAGGAGACTGCATGTCTACAACAACAGGACGCGTTAAATGGTTTGACGCAAAAAAAGGTTTTGGTTTTATTGAACAAGAAAGTGGTGATGATGTATTTGTTCACTTCAGAGCGATTCAAGGTGATGGTTACAAATCACTAGAAGAAGGTCAAGAAGTAGAATTCGAACTTGAAGATGGCGCTAAAGGCCCTCAAGCTGCTAACGTAGTAGCAAAATAATTTAAGAATTATTTTATAAAAACCCAGCCTCAGTGCTGGGTTTTTAAATTTAAGCATAGCAGTAAACTGTTTTTTAGGTGTCTTAGAGTCTAAATACTGCACAGTTTAGCCTTAATCTCTCATTGATTTTAAGAATAAGTTTGTTCATCTTATTTCATAAGATTCACTCGTCTATTAATCAATCCATGACTGTTAATGACCCTTTGTTGCATATATAATTACATCAAACAAAGGATTCTATGAAGACATTTTATTGGTACGACTACGAAACTTTTGGTCTTTCGCCAAAAGTCCAAAGAATTGCTCAATTTGCAGGAATAAGAACAGATGAAAATCTTAATGTTCTTGACGAGCATATGTTTTACTGTAAGCCTACCCATGATTCTCTGCCAGCTCCTGAAGCATGTGCTGTCACAGGAATTACACCTCAGTTGTGTGCTCAAAAAGGCCTTATTGAGCATGAATTTATAAAAAAAATTCATGCTGAATTCTCGAAGCCTAACACCTGTATTGTTGGATACAACTCGATTGCATTTGACGACGAATATACCAGACATACCCTTTTCAGAAACTTCTTAGATCCTTATTCTTGGCATTGGCAAAATGGTAATGCAAGGTGGGACATACTCAGTGTGGCAAGATTTTGCTATGCTCACAAAGAAGAAGGAAGCCTTAGTTGGGTTAAAAATGAAAAAAATAGACCTATCTTTAAGCTTGATAGATTAGCTCCGGCTAATAGCATTGAACATACTAATGCTCATGATGCAATGGCTGATGTAAAAGCCACCATTGGTATTGCAAAGATTATCAAAGACACGCAGCCTAAGTTTTTTGATTATGCGTTAAGTCTAAATGACAAAAAAGAAGTGCGCAAGTTGATCATACCACTACATCCTATGCTTTTAACATCGTCATCTTTTGGTTACAAGTCTTCATTTACAAGACTAGTTACCGCAGTATGCGACCATCCTGATTACAATGACCGTTCGATTGTATTCAATTTGAATCAAGACCCTGAAATCTTTTTAGAACTTGAGACTGATGAACTAAAAATATTAACATTTTCAAAAAAATCTGATTTACCTAAAGGCATAGAAAAGCTTGATCTTAGTGAGCTGGTCTTCAACAAAAGCCCAATGTTTGTATGTAGTCCAAATTCAGATAGCTTTAAACTATCATCCATTTTGATTGATAAATTTCAATTAAATATGGAAAGATGTCTGAAAAATTTACGATTTATTCAGCAGAACAAACAAGCTATTGAAGATAAGGTGCGTGCAATTTACAAAAATGATATCAATAGGGAGAGAAGCAGAGATGTTGATCAGTCTCTATATGATGGCTTTATTAGTAATAATGATAGAAGAATTTGTGATGAGATTCAAAATCTTTCACCAAAACAATTAGCTAATTATTTACCGACGTTTGAAGATAAAAATCTTGGCAAGTTATTTTTAAATTTTAAAGCTAGAAATTACCCCCAAATCCTTAATGAATTTGAACAAGAACAGTGGTTTGAAATAGTTCAATCTAGAATTCAAAGCGGTGAAAATGGATTTCTCTCAATTGATAGCTTTGAAAGGAGTCTAGAAAGCCTCAGAGAAAGCCAACCTGAAAGGGAAAATCTCTGGAAAGAGCTTGAAGAGTATGCACAATCATTTATCTAAGAGCAAGACCTTGTTATTGATAAATATATAAAAATTAAGTATAATCTTTGGCCATAGTTTAATCAATAAAAAGGTTCAAATGAACGCTGAAACAAGAAGTGAAATGTTTGCCAGACTTTTAAAGCAAATACCAAATCCTACAACTGAACTGAACTACTCAACATCGTTTGAACTTTTAGTTGCTGTTACGCTATCAGCTCAAGCAACTGATAAGAGCGTGAATCAAGTTACAGATATCTTGTTTCCTCTTGCGAATACTCCAGAAACAATATTTGAGCTTGGTGAAGACACCTTGAGAGAAACAATCAAATCGATAGGCCTATTTAACTCTAAAGCAAAACATATCATTCAAACTTGTAGAATCTTAATTGATAAATATAACTCTGAAGTTCCAGAAACTAGAAAAGAACTTGAAGCTTTGCCTGGTGTTGGTAGAAAAACAGCAAATGTTGTCCTAAACACAGCATTTGGTCAACCAACCATAGCAGTAGATACGCATATATATAGAGTCGCTAACAGGACTGCTATTGCATCTGGAAAAACTGTATTAGAGGTTGAGAAGAAGCTCATCAAATTTATACCAGATGAATTTAAGGTTCCAGCACACCATCTTATGATTCTTCACGGTAGATACGTCTGTAAAGCAAGATCGCCGCACTGTACAGATTGCACTTTACTAGATCTGTGTGAATACGAAGAGAAAAATATCTAAAGAACATTCAGTGTTTACTTCTGACAGATCTAAACAGAGACAATATCTAAACCAATCCTGGGAAAAATACACCAGACAGGAGGAGCTAGAACCACTAGAACTTCAATTAGTTAAGATTATTGAAAGACATCCAGAATATATAAACTTGATTGGTAACTTGAATTCAGAGTATTTTCCTGAACAGGGCACTGTTAACCCGTTCCTTCATCTAAATCTTCATTTGACTCTTCAAGACCAACTGGCAATGGACCAGCCCAGAGGAATCAGAGGAATTCATAATACACTTTTAGAAAAGATTAAAGATGCTCATGAGGTCGAACATATGATGATGGAGCACATAGCTGAAATGATCTTCAACGCACAAAAAAATAATACAGCTTTTGATCTTGATGGTTACGTTCAGGCTTTAAAGGAGCTTTAAAGATTTATCGATTAATATTCTACAAATAAGCCACTAAGAATCTTTATCTATTAATTCCATTCAACAAAATTTCTGAGCAATTGAAGACCATCACTTTGTGATTTTTCAGGGTGAAATTGGACCGCAAATATTTTATCAATAGCAATTGCGGAAGCAAATGAATGCCCATATTCTGTCATTCCCACTACGCAGGAAGTGTCGGTCGGATTAACGTAGTAACTATGGACACTATAAAATCGGCTATTATTATCTATTTTATTCCAAAGTGGGTGATTTTTAACTTGTATAACATTATTCCAACCCATATGTGGTATTTTCAGATCATTATTATTAAATTTAATGACATCTCCTGGTACTATTGAAAGTCCATTTGTGCCATTATTTTCTTCACTATATCCGAATAATAACTGGAGTCCAAGACAGATTCCAAGGAATGGTTTTGATTTCGAAGATAATTTAATTTCACTTATCAAATCATTAAGTTCAAGTGCTCTCATGCATGAGCCCATAGCTCCTTGCCCAGGAAAAACAACTCTATCTGATTCTTGAATGATTTTTGGATCACTAGTCAGGATACACTTATCATTTGGTGCGACATGTTCTAATGCTTTCTGAACAGAACGGACATTTCCCATTCCATAGTCAACAATTGCAATTGTTTGCATGTTGCCCTTCCTAGTAGTCTTTTATAGTGAGCCCTTGGTTGAGGGAATTACATTTAATTGTCTTTCATCTGGAGTTGTAGCCATTCGAAGAGCCCTACCAAATGCTTTAAAAACGGTTTCAGCTTGATGATGTGAGTTGATTCCCTTTAAATTGTCTATGTGAAGCGTTACCAACGAGTGATTAACAAATCCCTGAAAAAACTCTCTAATCAGATCAAGATCAAATGAACCCACTCTGTCCCTTGTAAACTTTACACTAAGATCCAATCCTGGTCTTCCCGATAGGTCTACAACGACTCTTGATAATGCCTCATCAAGTGGTACATAGGCATGGCCATATCGAGTCAGTCCTTTTTTATCACCTACTGCCTCAAAAAAAGCTTGTCCAAGGGTTATTCCGATATCTTCAACTGTGTGATGATCATCAATTTCAGTATCTCCCTGGCAGTCAATGGTCAGATCCATCAATCCGTGACGAGCAATTTGATCCAACATGTGATCTAAAAATGGAACACCTGTTTCAATTTTAGATTTACCAACGCCATATAACTCAAGACTTACTTTGATGTCAGTTTCGTTGGTTTTTCGCTCTTTAATAATCATAATTTGATTTTATCTTATGAAATATAGTCTCTGATGAGTATTTCAGCTATTTGAATTGTGTTCAGAGCCGCACCTTTTCTAATATTATCTGAAACAACCCACATATTTAACCCATTATCAAAACTAATATCTTCCCTTATCCTGCTAACATAGGTCGCATCATTGTTAGTCGCTTCAGAAAATGGAGTAGCATAACCACCATCCTCTCTTTGATCCATCACTACAACGCCATCAGCTTTTTCAAGTAGATTCCTAGCATCGTCTGCACTAATTTTCTCTTTAGTTTCTATGTGAACAGCCTCAGAATGGCCATATACTACTGGAATTCTTACTGCTGTAGGATTAACCAGAATATTTTCGTCCTCAAAGATTTTTTGAGTCTCCCAGACCATTTTCATTTCTTCTCTTGTGTATCCATTCTCTTGAAAAGTATCTATGTGGGGTATTGCATTAAATGCTATTTGCTTAGGGTAGACCTCAACCTCAACATCATTACCATTGAGTAGGTTAGCAGTTTGAGATGTGAGTTCTGTAATTGCCTCTTTGCCACTGCCTGAAACTGCTTGATATGTAGCAACATTAATTCTGGAGATGCCAACTGCATCATATATTGGTTTAAGAGCAACCAACATCTGAATCGTTGAACAATTTGGATTAGCAATAATATTGCGATTTGTATAGTTAGCGATTGCATGAGGATTCACTTCTGGAACAACTAAAGGAATATCCTCATCACGTCTAAAATGTGAAGTATTGTCAATGACAACACAACCTTGTTTTGCTGCAATAGGAGCATATTTCTCAGAAATACTTCCTCCAGCTGAAAACAAACCAATTTGTACCTTTGAAAAATCGAAAGTATCAAGATCTTCAACAACCCATGACTTACCCTGGCATGAGACCTTGCTTCCAGCTGATCGTTTTGAAGCTAAAGGGTATAAATTTTCAATAGGAAAATTTCTTTGATCAAGGATTGAGATCAGAGTTTCACCAACTGCACCAGTTGCTCCAACAATGGCTACGTTATATTTTTGGCTCATAATGTTCTAAGAGGTAAAAAAGACTATAGATTATAAAGTACTAGACCTAATATTCATAAATATATGCAACACTTTTAGCTATTTATTGCTTTAAATCAAGAAAAAACTCTGATTTTCGATAAATCTTAGAAGTTTCTATTGTAATTAAACAGAATTGTCAACTTCAATATATTGATGCTGTAATTTGAATTTAGAGCAAAGATGATTACATAGTGACTGAACTCCATATCGTTCAGTTGCATGATGTCCAGCTGAGATATAGGTAATGCCATTCTCTTTTGCTACCGAAGGCGTTCTTTCAGATACCTCACCACTTAAGTATAAGTCGACTTTAAGTTTTACGGCTGCATCTATAAAACCCTGTGCACCGCCAGTACACCAAGCAATCTTGTTTATTGATTTATTCATTTTGCCAAATAACTGAGGCGCCCTTCCTAGTTCTCTCTCAATTAAACTCGAAAAACTATTTAAATCAGTATTTAATTCACCCTGCCAAAGATAACTATCTTCAACTGGCTTCATGTTTTTTATTCCAAGAATCCTACCTAATTCAATATTATTTCCTACTTCAGGATGAGCATCTAATGGAAGGTGGTAACCAAATAGATTAATATTATTATCTATAAGAAGGGCAATCTTCTTCCGCTTAGCTCCCGTTATTAAATTAGATTCATTCTCCCAAAAAATACCATGATGAACGAAAATAGCATCAGCATTTTCTTCAATCGCACGCTCAATAAGATCTAGATTAGCACTAACACCACTTATAATTTTATTAATAGTATCAGACCCTTCAATTTGAAGTCCATTGGGGCCATAATCCTTAAAATTTTTAATATTTAAGAAGTTATTACAATAATTATCTAACTCTTCTCTATGAACCATAGTAATTCCTGATTGCATCTATAAGGATGTTATTCTCAACTGGCTCACTAACACTAATACGAATAAAATCTGCTAACTTAGAACCTTTGGGAAAGCCTTTAATCAATATCCCATTTTCTTTAAGAGCTGAATGTAGAGAATGGGCATCCTCAGAATGAACAAGAATAAAATTAGTTTGCGAAGGATAGACTTTAAGTTTTGAAAACAATGAAAGTTCATGAGCAAGGCGCCCTCTTTCTTCAATAATGATTTGTGCATTATTTATTATTCGCTGCTTATCCTTGAGTAAAAAATTTGCACTAGTTTGTGTTAAAGCGTTTATATTGTAGGGAAGTCTCAACTTATTTAATTGCGATATTGTATCTTGATCTCCAATTAAAAGGCCCAGTCTTAGTCCAGCAAAACCAATTTTTGAAATAGTCCTTAAAACTAGTAAGTTAGGGAAATTTGAAATTTCACATAAAAAACTTTTGTCTGAATATGCATAGTAAGCCTCATCGAGAATAACCATGCTATTAGTTGACTTAATGATTTCAATAATAGCATCATAATCGAAGCAATTACCTGTCGGATTATTTGGATAAGCAATAAAAATTATCTTTGGCTTTTCTCTTTCGATGATTAAAAGTGCTTCGCTTAATTCAATATCAAAGTTGGAGTCTAATTGAACCCCAAAGTAATCTAAATTAACGTACTTTGATACCAACTCATACATCACAAAACTTGGCTCAAAGCTCATTATTAACTCATCTTTAGTGCATGCAAGTGCCAGAAGCTGAATTAACTCATCTGAGCCATTCCCAAGGAGAACACCAAATTCATCCGGAATATCCATTAGAGACTTAAGAGTATCTTTAAGTTCATTCGGATCAGCCTCAGGATATCTATTCACCTCAGACTGCTCAATATATTTTAAGAATTCAACTTTTAAGTTTTCAGGCACTCCAAAAGGACTCTCCATTGCATCTAACTTGATTAAATCCTTTGAGACAGGCACATGATAAGCGTCGATATTTTGTATATCAGATCTCAGCCATTGTTCTATAAAGGTCATATTGGTTTAGACGAATTTCTATTTGGATGATATTGCATTTTACCAAGCTTTTTTGCATCTAATAGACATTGATAAGTATACTGAAGTGCCTTATTGCAAGCCACATCAACCTCATTACCACTTGCAATTAAAGCAGAAATTGCACTTGAGAGGGTGCAGCCTGAACCGTGAAATTTATGTGGTAATTTTTCATAAGTAAACTTTTTGACAAGTTTAGCTTTATGATAAAGGCGATGCTCAATTTCAATCTCTGAATTATCAGAGGTAGTGACAAGAGTCCACGGACAATCGAGGCTCGCAACTGCTGCTTGTTCATCCAAACCAGGGGCAAGAGCATTAAGTTCAGCTAGGTTTGGAGTTAGCAACAAACAAAGAGGAAAAAGCTTAGCTTTCATAACTTCCATAATCTCAATGGAACTTAAATTTTCATTGCTACCTGCGATTAATATAGGATCAAGAATAATATTGAGTCGTTTTCTATTTTTAAGAAGATTAGTAATAGTAGATATCTGACTTGATGACCCCAAAAGACCAATTTTGACTGTATTAAAGGGAATATCCTCATTAATTAACTTAAATTGATGCTCCAATAGCTTGTTTTTTGTGACCTCTAATGATTCTACTTTTTGAGTATTTTGAGCGGTTAGTAGCGTAATAATTGGGAGAGGCGTTAGTCCAAATTGATTGATAGTCTCTATATCTGCTGCAATTCCAGCAGCCCCTGATGGATCTAAGCCCGAAAGTACTAGAACTGAATCGGCTTTGGGCCTATCCATGAATTATTGGGTTTCTTTTTGAATTAAGTAATCGATTACTTCAAAAATCTTCTCTTCACTGCCAGCGCTTGTAGCATTAACCATATATTTACCATTCACAATGAAAGCCGGGACCCCAGTTATACGGTATTTATATGTATTAGCTTTTGCTTTATTAACTGCAACCTTAACTGGAAATGACTCATAAACTTTATTTGCTTTTACTTCATCAACTCCATTTAGAGCAAGCCATGTCACAAAATCTTGTTGGGTTTTAAAGTTAAGTTTCTGGACATGAATTGCATTGAACAGCGCTGAATGTAATCGGTCAAGTTCACCCAACTCCTCTAAAACATAGAAGAAGGTGGAGCCATACTCCCACCCAGGAAAAACAGCTGGCTGAAGCACCAATTGAGCTGAACTGTCCATAGTTTGCATCCAGTCTTCAAGCATAGGATGAACAGAGAAACAATGAGGACAAAAATACCAAAACAACTCTCTCACTTCAACTTGATCTCCAGTTTGAGTATCCACAGGTTTATCTAAAACAACATAATTCTTTCCAGCAACAAACTCTGCCTGAGTAGTGTTGGTAAAAAAAACAAAAACTGATAGGACAATTAGTGAGGTTAGCGCTGTTATTTTTTTCATATTACTGGTCATTTTAATTTTAAAATAAATTATAAATAAATTCGTCTATTAACACTATATATTTCTATGAAAAATTATCTTTCATATATCAAATTTATTTGGTTAGCCATATAGTTTATCAATATTATACTTATCCAACTCAAAATCTTGATTACTCTGAAAATCTTCCCAAAGGTTTGAATAAGGAACCTTCTTTTCGGGATGAACACCTTCTGGATTCAATTCAAACAGTGGTGCTAAGACAAATGCGTACTTAAGAATATCTTTTCGAGGGATATTTAATTTTTCATCAATTAAGTCATCATACAAAACAAGATCAAGATCAATAATCCTTGAAGAAAATTTTGGTAGCTCTCGATTCCTACCGAGCGAATCTTCAATTCGATGCAAAAAATCAATCACTTCAGATGCGCTTTTGTTAGTTTCAACATTGACACCAACATTATAAAAATTATTACCCTCAAAACCCTCAGATGGACTCTCAAAAATTGAAGAAATAGTAATTTTATTAAAAACAGGTTGGAGCTGATCTATCGCTAAACGAATATTGTTTCGCCTATCTTGATTTGATCCAATATTAAGATGCAGCAGGCTCATTAATTTTTGACCTCTCGATAATTACTCCAACTCCCTCAGCCCCAGTAATTGCTTCACCTTTATTAAGCTTTAATTTGACCCAGTGAACATTAAACTCATTTAGAATGATCTGGCAAATTCTCTCAGCCAAGGTTTCAACAAGTTCAAATTTTGACTCACGAACAAAACTGGCGACACGCTTGCAGACGTTTTTATAGTTAAGGGCTTGATCGATATGATCAGTTTCTGCTGCCGCAGCAATATCAGATGACATCTCTATATCTAGAACAATATCTTGACGAATCTTCTTTTCCCAGTCATAGATACCTATTACCGTATCAACTTTAAGTCCTTGCACAAAAACAATATCCATAATTTTTATATAAATTTATTAAAAACTCTTATGATACCTTTGTGATATCCACTAATAACCACAATAAATTCCTTTCATTGATATAATTCGCGAGTAATTAAAAATTTCACTTTAAGAAGCGATAGGAGAATTTATTGTTATATTTTTTAATCGGTAGCTACTTACTTGGTTCAATCTCAAGTGCCATAATTATATGTAAAATTTGTAATCTACCTGACCCAAGAACCAAAGGATCTGGAAACCCAGGTGCTACAAATGTTCTAAGAATTGGAGGGAGAAAGGTTGCTGCATTTGTTCTTATTTTTGATGGCCTTAAGGGCGCAATACCAGTCTTGCTCGCTCATTATTTTGGCCTCAACTTGTTTGAGTTAACAATTATTCTTCTTTCTGCGTTTCTTGGGCATGTATTTCCAATCTACTATCGATTTAAAGGTGGCAAAGGTGTGGCAACATATCTTGGAGGTCTTATAGGTCTGAATTTTTTTGTAGGATTAACATTTTCGGTTATATGGCTTATAGTTGCCAAAGTAATGAAAGTATCATCCATCGCAGCCTTAACTGCAACTCTCCTCTCGCCAATTTATTTCTATTTCATAACCACTCATAACATTAGAGCAACTATGGTTATTTTTCTTATAAATCTTTTTATCTATTTCACTCATCGTGAAAATATTAGAAGAATTATGAATGGTGAAGAGGGAGTAATTGGCTCCTAGTTACTGGAATGAGTAGATTTTCGCAGAGCATCTAGATCGTACCCAAGGGTGCCTACCAATGTCACTAAGTTTGAGTAATCCTCTTGAGAAATCATTGGCGTTCGAGCCATAATCCATACATAATCACGATTGTTGCGTCCAATAATGGTTTGTTGGTAGTCATCATCTAAGTACACAATTCTATAATCCGCCCTTATTGGCCAGACAAACTGCATACCCCAAATCGCATTAGTACTCTTATCTTCTACAAACCCACGAGGTCGATATATTTTTTCGGGACCACTCAAACTACCTTTATTGAAAGTAAATGTCGTTGCAATACTCCCATCACTAGACATTTGATAGGTTTCAACGGGATTGTATGCATCCTTTTCAAGAAAAGTCGGGATAGTTGCAATGACATACCAGTCCCCCATGAATCTTTCTAGATCAACATAGTCCACCACAGGCATTGGTTGCAGTGAACTGTCATCTAATATTTGGCCACTAGAAAATCCATTTAAACTAATAGAGATAAAAAAAAATAGGAGTAGTTTTTTCATAAAGAGTATTTCATAATTGATAAATTTTGATTCTAATTGATATTAATTTTTTAAATGACTATTTTAGATACAGATTCGATACACATTTTTTTAAATTGAGCTAAGTCTGATCTTGCTTGTTGACTTGTATTTGCCAAAGTCTTGCATATTGCCCATTGAGATCTAGCAACTGTTGATGCTTGCCTTGTTCGACAATAGTTCCATTACCAAGCACAATAATTTGATCGGCATCCACAATGGTAGAAAGGCGATGAGCAATTACCAATGTTGTGTGTTTATGTGACAAACTCGCTAACGCCTTTTGTACCATTTTTTCTGAATACGAATCAAGCGCCGA
>ENA-OREN01003763-OREN01003763.1-marine-metagenome-genome-assembly--contig:-NODE-3763-length-13837-cov-7.584666_pt1 | contig 13837 bp, 14 predicted proteins | sample MGYA00248624_ERZ508555 | MGnify/ENA primary metagenome ERZ508555 (study PRJEB26222, sample SAMN06267773) | marine metagenome | isolation source: Saanich Inlet, British Columbia, Canada | place...
GTCGCCCACCCATATGCATCAGAACAGTGCCCATACAATATTGGCAACCCGGTAACACTTGCAGTCGGCCCTGAAGGTGGACTCATCCCGTACGAAGTTGAAAAATTAATTGAGTGCGGACTCAGTGCCGTTCACCTGGGAGAGAGAACTCTGCATGTAGAGAGCGCCATCTCCGGTTTGATATCCAGGTTGATGTAAGCCTGTCTATTCATCTACATCAGCCAATTTTGCCTGCTTATATCTTCCACTCGTTCTTCTGGCCTTCAAAGATCTCCATGTCATTGCAGATTTCGGCTATCACGTCATCAAATAATATGGCCTGCCCGGTTGTCGTCCTTCCCCATACATACACTTTATCGTCGTTCCAGACTGGGTGTCCCTTTTCACGCAGCCAGTCATGCAGCAAGTTTGAAACGTGTATCCATTCACAAATCTCCTGCATTTCTCCATTCGCGTTCTCAATGCCCGGTAAGCAGTTTTCCAGTTCTGCAATCCTGTCGTCTATATCCGCCTGGTTTATTTTGTTTGTTTCTTCGGATATTTCACCGTCTGCCAGTATCATTTCACTGAAATTCTCTTCCCCTTTTAATTCTGCAATCTTTTCCCTTATCTCTCTAACGATCCTTTCTCTTTCTGTTTCCAGAACATCGCCTCTTGATAACTTTACCTTTTCATGGACTTTCAAGTCTTTGGTTTCCGGAATATCAATGCGATATTTGTACAGGTTTTCTATCTCGTTGTATAACTCACAGTTCTTGTCTCCTTTTATTGACTCCATCAATGCGCCTGTATGATCAAGGACCTCTTCCTCAGCAGATCCATCCTTCCGGCCGCTTTTGATAATATCTTCCATTAATGTCGTCATGGATCCCAGGATATCCCCTTCAATGGATACCTCTTTTTCTTCACACTTGATGATCCTTTCCATTAATGAACTGATATCGCCAAAGACCTCTCTGTCTACAAATCGCTCTTTAATGGTTTGGTTCTTTTCTGAATTATAATCAGTTATACTCATCTATAGCCCCTTTCTGATAATTGGCCAGAAGACCATTTTATTATTTCCATATATACTCCTCCATTCTCCCTCTTTGTCTGAGAAATGTCTACTTTTTTTCTTTGTATTTTTATTTGTTATCAAGTACAGCCCCCCTTCCTTTAATTAATATCAGATGTATATACGTTCACCAGAGCATTGATGTGGTACACAATTATCATTAAATAACGTATATATGCGTCATAATGAAACACTTAAAATGTCTATCCCCGGGCAGCTTTTAGTATTATTTGTTAATGCATGTATGCCATCCTAAAGAACTTAGAAGGACAGCAAATAATATATCATAAAAGGGAATGGCAGTTGCGATTTCTAATTGGTCCAATATTACTTTTCAACCTGACAGAATGGAATTAAAAGTGGACATTGACCTCAGAGACATTAAAAAAGGGCCATTACCGGAAATCCTATCTGATTTTTACCCCAATAGTATTTCTTATCTGAGAGAGCTTAATGAATACAGGATGTATTCTGAAATATGGAGTAACAACAGAAATACAGCCTGGCAAAAAAGAAAAGAGATCGGGCATGAAGGGTATTTAAAAACATTGGCAATGGGAGAGACGGTGAAAAGAAGGAAAATTGACAAAGTTAGATTCAACTTTTTTGTAGTTGCTGATTCAGTTAACTACACCGTAAAAGGTGGCAATAACCATGCTCATGCAATAATAGGAGATATTCAAAATAATGCCATTATTAACAATATCATAAAAGAAAACCAAAACTTATTAAAGATGCACTCTCAGTTTCCAAGTGTAGCTTTTCATGCTGAAGAGTATGTACCGGAGCGACTTGAAATTAATTTGCGGAATTTGGACTTACAGAAGGACACGAAAGAAGGTAAATACTTTTTCGAAATACTCACAGATGCTAAAGAGGTTTTAAACATTAACCAAAGGTTGATTCTACTGCATTTATTTGGAAAGGATGCCATTTCTAAGAAGCTTCCGCTTCTTTACAAGGCCAACCGCAAAGCTATCAGATTCCTTTTTGTAGACCCGGTATATCTGGAAAGGGGAAAAGACTCAAAAATCATGATCTCAAGATTATGTGTTGCCAGACCGTTTGATGAAACCATAGTAATTGATTTCGCAGCGACACTCGAAGACTATGAGGAAACCTGCCTCCTTGGAACACCGATTAAGCAATCAGATCAGGCTGACAAAAGGAAATGGTATGAAAAAATCGTATCCTGAGTTTGAAAGTAGCTTGCAAAATAAACGTTAAAAACAACAGATAAAATTATAAACAAAGATAAATATTATGTCTGATTTCCTACCCATTAATTCAAAAAGCTTACGAACCGATACGATGGTTGGCTGTGATCTTTACTTACTGGTAAAAACAAGCGCGGACAGCAGATACATACTTTATTGCAGAGGAGACGCTGTCTTTGAAGACGACAAAAGAGAAATGCTGCTGGAAAGAAATATCAGCAGGCTATTTATAAAGAGAGATGATCAGCAGAAATATTATGAGTATCTGGAATCTAATTTCCGTGACATCATATCCGATTCAAGAATTTCTACTAATGAAAAAACAAGAATTGTGCAAGACGTAGCCACATACCTGGTGAAGGATCTCTTTATAGACCCAAAGACCGGAATCGTTAACAGAACAAAGGCATTCGCATACGACATGGTAGATTACATTCTTCAAGATTGTCACGCTGCGCACAGTCTGCTTAAAATAGCAGTACATGAGCATTATACCTATACTCATTCTGTAAACGTAGCGGCCGTAGGTACTTTATTTGGAAGGAATATCGGCCTTGAAGACAATGATCTGAAGGAGCTCTGTTCCGGTATACTCATGCATGATGTTGGCAAGACCAGAATCAGCACAGATATTCTTAATAAAAATGGAAAACTGACAAAAGAAGAATTTGAGATAATAAAAGAGCACCCTGAATTAGGTGTGGAAGTACTAAAAGAGGCAGGATGCACATTAGAACATGAATATATCATTACATTACAACATCATGAAAACTATGATGGTACCGGTTATCCGTATGGGCTCAGAAAATACGAGATACACCTTTGCGGTAAGATTGCACGCATAATTGATGTATATGACGCTTTAACCTCTAAAAGGCCATATTCTGACGCGATAAGGCCATTTAAAGCCCTTGTTGAGATGAAAGAGAAAATGCTTAACTGCTTTGATAAGCAGCTGTTTATAGATTTTGTACACTTCCTGGGACCTTATGATCCACGTGAAGAGCAGAGGAAGTTTGATAAATTAAAAAACTGAAAATCAGACACAAATTTCCCCGGACAAAAGGCGCCGAGGACATAACACTAAAAGAGAAAGCCAGGAACGCTGCTATCTGTGCCCTGTACCTCTCCATCGTTCTCACATGAAGCCAAATCCTGCTTGCCCAACATGAATCAGAATAAACTTGCCTAATTCACTCCTGCGTTTATAATCGACTCTTTCAAAATTTTCTCTTATTTTTTTAATTCTTCAGCAAATGTTTAAAATGAAAAAATTTCTACTACTATATATCGTGATAATATCATTTGTGCTTCTTTCTGCTCCTGTTATAAAGGCAGAGGAAAAACCACAAATAATCCTTCGTTCGTCTTATAGAGATTTAATTGCTTTGCAAGTACAGTATATCTCGAACATTTTTATAGTTAATAAACACAATTATGGCTTTTACGGACATAGCACAATCAATAATAGCTATGAAGAGAAATCTGTAAGTGGAGATAGTGTGATAATAGACCATGCCACGGGCTTGATCTGGCACCAGTCCGGCTCTGACAAAGATATGGATTGGCCTGACGCGAAGCAATGGGTTAAAGATTTAAACGACAAAGGGTATGCCGGGTATTCTGACTGGAGACTGCCTACTGTGGAAGAAGCAATATCACTGATGGAACCTAACATAAATGCCAGCAGTCTTTACATAGATCCTGTTTTTGGTGCGAAACAGATCGGTATCTGGACAGGCGACGAAAATGACAGTGCCGGTTTTATGGATGGTGCCTGGAGCGTGCGCTTCACTGGTGGCTACGGTGGCGGTAACGCATGCTGGGTATACGATAATGCCAGCAACCACGTCAGACCGATCCGTTCAATTAACAAGGTACAATAGGAGGTGGGCCCTGATTGCGGGAAACACAATCAGAGCCCGTGCGAAGAAAAGCTGTTTTGGGTTCTGAGAAAACAAGTATCATCTTCCCCATTCCCCGTATTTCTAATTGAGCAGTGGGTCAAACGCTGTAACATCTCCAAGATAAGACGCTACAAGATGGGAACAATCTAAAGCATCAAGTAAATCTAAAAGATTTGCTATCGCATCTTCAAAATAAGGATCCTCTTTTAAAGACATGGCAAAATAGTCAAGTGCCTTTTCTATATCATTCATTCTATAGGCAACGACACCCATATTATTATACGCAACTTTATTTTTTGAGTCCTCTTCGATTACAGACAGAAAACAGCATTCAGCCTCTTCCAGTTTGCCCTCAGCGTAGAGAAACTCACCTTCTTCCAGTTTATTGATCATCATATTAACATCCTCTTTAATCTAGTAGTAGAAACTCGTTTTCACCCAAACCCGAATTGCAAAATTTACATTATCGTAACCGTCCGTCTTGGGTACATTTTTCGCCATTCAAAAGAAATATTTAATAACTTGCATAAATTACCTGTCCGTAACGGCAGGAAAGGAATTGAAGGGCGCACCGTTACGGACAGGCTAAATAGGTTGTTGATTTTATACAGTGAAGATGTCTTTTCACCTACCATAAGACAGATCGCAAAAAGTGTACCTAATCAAATAGCACAAAAGAAGAAATTGGTTATTGCAGGCGGTAAGGTGTTGTGGCGTTAAGGAATACGGACTTTGGAGATGTTAAAAACACTTTAAAGTAATGATTTGATTTTTGACACACTGTCTCCGGTTTGTTTAATATCAAGACAGTTATTCCATGCCATTAGTTCCAGATTTATAGCATCAGAAGGGTGACATGGCTGTTAGTTTTTGACTTGCTTTTTTTCTGATTTGTTATACAATTTTTCTGTGGTGTGCGTGACTTTTGTGAGTATTTATTATTCTATCTTTTTGATTTTATTTTATTTTATTAGCATTTTAGAAATTTTAATATTTTTTGTTTTTTCTTATTTTGTTAGTGCAATGAGATGTTAGTTTGAAAGAATGGTCGCGCACACCATTTTTATAGTTTGTTACTGCAATACTCTCTTATCCCTATTTGCCTATTCCAATTCTTCTCTCTTTCTTTATTTGTGTCTATCCGCCTTCGTTGTGGTTCTCTTTCTAATATTTCTTTTTATCTGTTCCAACGATCTACCGGAGAGGATCTGCCTCATCGCCCAGAAACGAGGACTCTGAAATTTGTGGGTTTGAGCTTGCTCGACTAATGATTGAAACAACCTGGCCTTCTCATCCTTCTCTTTTTCATCAAGTGTATTTAAATACGCAATTAATTTTTTGGGAAATTCCTCCATAGTTTATTTCTTCTTTCCAGTCTTTCCGATAGCAAAGGCTTTTACGTTATCCCCGGACATCTCTTCATCCTCTATATAAAACCCATCTTGATACATCCACCATGTTCTGTGTTTTTCCTGATCAGTCATTATTTTTACGGGATCAAGACTTTGCATTTGCAGTAAAGAGCTATATTTGGATTTTGACAGCTTCGTCTTGCTTACTTTCTTGCCAACGCTAAACTGATATTTTGTAGAGAAAGTACCGCTCTCTATAAAGTCACCTTTTTTCTCTTTTCTTATCATAACTCTACGATTGTAAAAATAATGGTTAAATTAGCAACGAAAAAAATGAAATTAAGACACAGATGTTAACAAGTACTTTCTACAATACAGATAAAGGTTACCAGTCGATTGGAAAGTAGTCCTTTAGAAATTTCCCGACCCAATGCTTACCGGTAATAATACCATCAAAAAACGGATCACAAACTCTTGCCGCTCCATCCACAATATCCAACGGTGGTTGAAAGTCATGCACGTCTTGTTTAAATTGAGAAAGTTCTATCGGGTCTTCATCTGTCACCCAACCTGTATCTACCGCATTCATAAAAATACCATATTTTGCAAAATCACCTGCCGAGGTGTGAGTCAGCATATTCAAGGCAGCCTTTGCCATATTGGTATGAGGGTGACGATCTGACTTTTTAAATCGGTAAAACTTGCCTTCCACCGCTGTTACGTTCACAATGTGTTTCTGCCCGGTATTATCACGTTTCATCAAGTTTGCCAGACGATTGCATAATACAAACGGTGCAACTGCATTCACTAATTGCACTTCAAGCATTTCCGGGGTTTCGATATCACCAAGCTTCAGACGCCAGCTATTTGTTTTCCGCAAATCAACCTGCTGAAGATCCACATCAAGTTTGCCTTTTGGAAACAGCTCTGCGGCAACCATAGAATTGTCGAAATTATAGGGAATCTGAGAAAGTTTTGCGGAAGCACGCAATCCGATTCCAGGGCCTTGTCCATGCCATGCAACAGGAAGAAGATCATCTTGTTCAGATCCGTTTTGACAAAGCGCCGTCAACTGACTTTTGCACTCTTCATGGTTACCCAGAAGAGCCTGAACTTCTTCTGACAAACGGTGTAATGGTTTTGATTCATTTTCTATCAAGTGCGAGTAGAATCCCGGTGGACGCCGAACTGTCTGAGCGGCATTATTGATCAGTATATCAAGGCGATCATAACTCTGCTCTATATAGCTGGCAAAGATTTCCACGCTTGGAGTATGGCGCAGATCAAGTCCGTGAATATACAGACGCTCTTTCCAATTAGCAAAATCTTCCTCTTTTGAAAATCGCTCTGCCGAATCAACAGGGAAACGAGTGGTGGCAATTACAGTGGCACCGGCACGAAGCATCATCAATGTCGCATGGTATCCAATTTTAAGCCGCGAACCTGTAATCAATGCTACTTTCCCATCAAGCGATGCCGTTTGAAATCGCTTTCTATAATTGAGGTCACCACACGGCTTACACATTGAATCATAAAAATGATGGAGCGTTGTGAACTCAGCTTTACAGACATAACAGTTGCGTTCGGAACTAATTTCGTCAGACTTAAGTTCTGATTCAATCCTGTCCATCGGCAACTCTTTCGGAGCGCTGAACACATCTTTTAACCGGGCATCACGGATACCCGTATTACGCCGGGCAATTCTGTCCGCTTTCTTTAGACCCTGGCTCTTCGCAATCTTCTCATCTTTACGGCGTTTCTTTTTCTCTTCGGTAGAAGGCCTTGCAATTTTCCCCGCCGCAGTAAATAGTCGCTTTTTTTCCTGCTGGCTTAAACAGACAAGCTGTTCGCTATCTTCAACCAAAGCTTCAATAGTTGTGATACAGTTCTGTATCTGTTCCAATGTATATTTTCTGTTTTCCATAAATACCTGACTAGAAATAGCTCACCGCAAAGACGCGAAGAACGGAAAGGAGAGAACTATTATCTCCATATTTTATCTCTTATATTTAGTTTTATCAGTGATCTTTGCGACTTCGAGGTGAATAATTACTCATCCTTTTGCGTGGCAAGGTATAAGCGTTCGACTTTCTTTCTTGCCCAAGGTGTTTTTCGCAGGAACTTGAGGCTGGACTTCACAGAAGGATCGCTGTTGAAACACCGAATATCGATGCGTATACCCAACTCGTCCCAGCCATAATGTTTAACCAGACTGTTAACGATCATTTCTAGTGTCACTCCGTGCAGGGGATTATTAACTTGCTGTTCACTCATGATCCGTGCTTCGCCCTTCTGCTTATGTTTCCATCCCTATAAAAATGCAGTAAATCAACCAACGTCATGAATCATCTTTCTCAACTGCATTCTCCTCCCTGGGTTTTTTGATTCGACGACCCGGTTTGGCCAGAATTTCCAGATAAAAGGATTCGAGCTGTTTTGATTCGGCATGATCAATTGATTTGTTGATGTCGTACACATGGACGGTCTCACTACTTGCCTCATCAACACCCATCCGACAGTCAAAGTCCCAGAAATCAACACCCTTTGGTAGACTCTTTCTACGTTCTCGTTTCAGATATTTTTTTACTTCATATTTGATGGCGGCAACAAGCTGGGGAACTTTGATTTTTGGGTGAGACAATTTAAACGTTTTTTTCATAGTAATCTCAAAAGGTGTGACTGGCATAACCGAAACGGGGTCAATTCTTTACAATTAACAATCAAGACTTTCCAGTCTAAGTAACTGTCAACTATAAGGAATTGACCCCGTTTTTATGTTCTTAGTAGTGTCCGCATTATTCATACCTGCCAGACACGTTACGTTTATTCTATGTTTGCGCCAACTACAGCGGCCATCTGCATCATGTTAATCGTCTGGCCCTCTTTCATCTTTGTAAGGTCAGTGAGCTTACCTGATTTGCTTTTGGATTTTGTATTTTTAAAGATCGCGAGCAACTTAGCATCAGCCACAATGTACTTGCCTGCGTTCTCAGCTTTTCCATTTTCACTCTTTGTCTGAAGTTTATTAGCTTTAATATAGTCCCAAAGTTTTTTAGTGATCTCTGTCCTGGGAAGCTCTTTCTTCCCCAGAAACTCAGCCAACTCAGATTTCAGTTTCACCGGCTTGCTCAATCCCTTTGCTTCTGCCATTTTTTACTCCTTCATATTAAGATTTAAATTATCTCAGAGGTCAGTACTTCTGCCCGTTTATTTTCTACTCAACAGTTAAATATACATTTACTATGTTATTAGAAACATACAGATACCACACATTTCTAATAACATAGATATGATTTATATTACTTTAAAGGAATAATACAAGTAAAATCTCTTATAAACTTCCGAAAAAGCTCACTGCTTTATTAATTGCGGGTTGTCATTTTCCGGATTATTAACTTCATCTGAGACAGCATATGATATCATATCATCATCCGGATACGGCTTTAGCAGCCGCTTTATGGAATCGTGGTTTTGTATTTTAGTATTGAGCCACTGGTCTTCAAGCTCCTCATGTAGAATTACCGGCATTCTATTATGTATTGGCTTGAGAGTATTGTTAGGTCGTGTTGTTATTATGGTAAAAGTCTTAAGATCAGTTCCATCACTCTCTTTCCAGACATCGTAAAGCCCTGCCAGACATAAAATTTTACTGTTCTTCAGCCCTATATAATGTGGTATCTTTTTTGTGCCGATTGTTTTCCATTCATAAAATCCGGAGCACGGCACTATACATCGATTTGTTTTTAGTAGATTTTTAAATGATGGTTTTATGGCAACTGTCTCTAATCTCGCGTTGATCATTCTGTTTCCAATCTTCGGGTCTTTTGACCAGGATGGAACCAACCCCCACTTCATCATCTCCAGTCTGTTTTCCTGTCTTGCATTCCGGCTGATAATATAAGCATAATGTGAAGGAGCGATATTATAGCGAGGCTTTGTATTTCCCATAAGACCTTCTGGGCCTGAAAGCCTGAATCTTGTAAAAACTTCATCTATATATTCTAATACAAATCTACCACACATAATTCACCTTAGGAGTAGTAAGGAAAAAGAAACCTATAACGATTTGTATTCTTCCAGTAATTTTTTGAATTTACTAACTGTCACCTCGTATACCTCTTTGCCGGCCATGTCAACTCCGGCGTCTTTGAGTATTTCGAGTGGTTCTTTGTGTGAACCTGCTCCCAGAAATGACAGATAATCATCAACCGCTCCCGCCTCACCTGAGCTTACACGCTCAGCAAGGGCTATAGCAGCAGAAAGGCTGGTAGCGTATTTATAGACATAAAAAGCATTGTAGAAATGTGGAATCCGTGCCCATTCACAATGCAACTGCTCATCGATAACCATTCCATTGCCCAGATAGGCTTCAAGATTCTTTCTATAGACGTCTGTAATACTTTTCGCGATCAGCACCTGCCCAGATTCGGCCATCTCATGAATCTCTTTTTCAAAGCTTGCAAACATAGTCTGCCGAAAAAAAGTAGCCTCAATTCGTTTCATGTTATGATAGAGAAAGAATTTTTTCTCTTCGAGTGAAGCAGCAATCTTTGACATATGATCGAACAATAGCGCTTCATTAAATGTCGAAGCTATCTCAGCCAGAAAGATCGGGTTCTGGTAATATATATATGGTTGATTTCCAATAGAGTAATCACGATGCAGGCAATGGCCAAATTCGTGCGCAAATGTCGAAACATCAGAGAACTTTCCAGTGTGATTCAGGAAAACCAGCCCACGACTCGCGTAGCTCCCCCAGGAAAATGCGCCAGATCTCTTGCCTACAGATTCAAATACATCGATCACTCGTGCATTGACTGTAGCATCGTACTTCTCTAAATATTCTGAGCCAAGAGGTTCAAGTGCCGTGCGGACCAGATCAATTGTCTCTTCATAAGAATACTCCTTATCAACATCAGCAACCAATGGAATATAATTATCATAGAAGTGCAGTTCCTCAACTCCAAGCGCCTCCTGTTTCAGAACGTTAAATTCGCTGACCACATCAATGTTCTCTTTCACAACATCAACCAGATTCGTAAATACTGTAGTTGGAAGGTAATCTGGAAACAGGGCACTTTCCAGCATCGACTCATGGTTACGGACCTTAGTCAGTTTAATGTTTGTAAGTACGGTAGTGGCATACGTATTTGCCAGTACGTCTATGTTCTGCAGGAAAGGCTTGTAGTAGTTTTCAAACGCCTTTTGACGAAGTTCCCGGTCAGGTGATTCTAAAATCTGAGCATACTTTGCGTGAGAAAGGTGGATATCTTCTCCCTTATGTTCAAATACCTCGAACGAAATATTGTTATCGTTAAAGGCGGAAAAAATATCATCCGGTTTCCCCAAGGCTATTCCCAATTCTGCCAATACGGTCTCTGTCTCTTCAGAAAGAATATGTGGGTTGTATCGGGCATAGCCATCCAGAAAGAAACGATACCCTGACAGCTGAGAATTTTCACTTATTAATTTATTGATCTCTTTCTCTGATAAAGAGGACAACTCTTTCTTTATGAAAACAGTTTCTGCTGAAATTTTAGATACTAGCAGTTCAATACGGCCTTTCATCTCTTCATATGTTGTATTGCGGGTATCTTCAAAAAAACGAACATTCGCGTATACATATAAATTTTCTTTAACGATGGAAAAATCAATATATACCTGCAAGAACTGTTCGAGTTTCCGGGAATCATCCAGAGTGCCTCTGAACTCTAGAAGTTGCGGAAGTTCTTTTTCTACCTTCCGATAGTCCTCTTCCCAGGAGTCGTCTGATGCGTACAAAACAGACAGATCCCATTTGTATTTATCATCTATTTCATCTCTGGTTTTATTTGTATTCATGTAGCTATTCTAATTAATTAACAGCAAGAAACAAAAGGAATTTTATGATGTAGCGATGATCATGAAGAAAACAGATGCAGAGACAGTAGCTTCTCCATTTGTGCACTTTGTGTGGTTACTTTTTTACGTTATGGTTGAGCCGATGAATTCCACTTCTACTGAAAACCAGGCAGTGTTCCCAGATATTCCCAACCGGTACAATTCCAGTTCTTTGCTTCAAACGTTTTTGTAGCACATTCCTGGAAGATGACTTGTCCTGCTTCCTTGAAAAAACCTTCTCCATCACCGCGATGGCTGAAGAGAACCCTGACTCTTGCTTTACGAAAAGTGTTACCTATAACACTGGCTATATACTGGGGATATTCTATAGATGCCACTGCACTATCAGTTTCCACATCACCGTCCTCGTTCACAGGCGCACTGGCACTGGCGTAATAGTAAACCCACTTACCATCCTTTCCAATATGTCGCAGATGGAGACGAAAGGTCTTTTTGTCTTTATTAACGTCTCCAATATAAAGCTGCCCTCCATCAATAGGATAAAGAGTAGCATTTAATCTGAACGTAGGATCAGGCTTGTCGGATTCACCCGCAAAGGTTTGTAATGACAGAAATATCCCTACAGTAAAAAAGGCACAAATCATTGACAATCTTTTAACAACCACATATCTCTCCTTGTATGTAATAAGAATACAGTTAATGCATAATGCAGTATTCTGGTAATTATTTAACAGACGGAAATGAATACAACGTATCAGCAAGCCTACGTTTCTTACGCTGATCTTTGGGCCCCAGAAAGAGAATAAACTCTTTTAACAACTCCTCGTCAAAACAGCCAGGCATTTTATTTTTCATTTCTGCCAGTACAGCAAAAGGCCTCATCGCTTCCGCATACGATCTTTTGGACGTCATCGCATCATATGCATCAATTATTCTGGCCATCCGCGCGAACAAATGAATATCATTGCCTTTAATCCCATAAGGATATCCTGAGCCATCATAGTTTTCATGATGCTGTATAACAATTTTTAGAGACAGAACGTTAACGCTACTCCTGTGTTCCAGAATTTCCAAACCCGCTTTAGGATGTTTTCTCATCGCCTTAAACTCTTCTCCAGTAAGGTGACCGGGTTTATTTACTACATTTAAAGGAATAGACAACTTGCCTATATCATGCAATAACATACCCGATCCAATACGGGCCAGCTCATCCTCTTTAAAGGAAAGATGTTTGCCGAAGAGCAACCCAAGCACCGACGTGTTAACAGAATGTGTATATAACTGGTAATTATGGGAACTCACACCAAGTAAACTGGAAAACGTGTTATCGTCTTCAATAATGTGGCCAACTGTGTGAGTTACCCATTCAGAAATCCGTTCCATGTTCCTACCTGATTTCGGATTATCCAAAAGATCTTCTACTACTTTTGTTGCAACCTGATACACTATACCTGATTTTTCTCTGGTACTTTTATTTTCGTCACTAAGAATTGTCTTGAGATTTTTTTCCTGATACTCGATGTATTTGTCGATATCTCCTGTTGAGATACAAAGCCGGTCTGCATGTTTATTTAATAATTCTTCTCTTCTCTCCGGACTTAACTCTTCACCTTCACGGCAATATAATACATAGTTGGAAGCTTCGCCAGCTGCTGCTCTTAAAAAGAGATCAAATTCCACCCCTGTGCCTTCTAATAATGCATCCCCTGATATAGACGTATATTCACTCATTGACAAAACTCTGTTATTTGCAATTTATCAAAATAACCCTTTTTACGTAACTCTTTAAATTATATCGGTACTTTCTTTCAAAACTTTAGTTAATTTTTATACGGCAATTCCCAAGCGTTCTGATTGCTGTAGTTTGTACCTGAAAGAAAGAACTAGAAAATATTAAAAAAGAGAAGCTATATGAGACATTCCGAATCCTATAAGCGCTAGCATAACAGAGGATTATACCACAACACCCTAAGGCGAGAAGGGGAAAATGAGAAATATTTGCGATACCCAACTGAGGTTGAAACTTTAGCAGTGCAATCACAAAAAATCCATGAAACCGGATAAATGCATTGGTAGTATGGAGGCAGGATCTAACGAGCAGACAATAAATCGGCGTACTTGCGGGCATTTAAACAAAGACGCCTTAGTAAAACCAGGAAGGAAACCAACTCCCACGAGAAGCACTTACTGTCAGTTAATATCTGAAATAGCCTTCTCCTCTAGTTTAATTTTCCCATCAACGATCTTTGCCTCGATCTTCCCTACAAACTCTTCCGCCACTGTTAGCTTTTCACCACCAAGGCAAATAGTCGTTTTCGGATAGAGTGCCTCTTCCACCACGACTACCTTTCCAGCCCTGTCCACGGCTTCTAAAGATATATCATTCGCCTCAGCAATTAGAGTTCGCAACTCTTGCTCTAATCCTGGAATCTTTGATTGTTTTTCTATATGTTCTTCCCGGTC
>ENA-OREN01003764-OREN01003764.1-marine-metagenome-genome-assembly--contig:-NODE-3764-length-13833-cov-13.232698_pt1 | contig 13833 bp, 14 predicted proteins | sample MGYA00248624_ERZ508555 | MGnify/ENA primary metagenome ERZ508555 (study PRJEB26222, sample SAMN06267773) | marine metagenome | isolation source: Saanich Inlet, British Columbia, Canada | place...
ATCGCCCTTTATTTTAGTGGCGGAAGAGGAGGGATTCGAACCCTCGGTACAAGTTTCCCCGCACGGTCATTTAGCAACTCCCTGTATCAATCTCATTATATGAATAAACACAGATAGTTTGAAGTACAAAGTGTGAATAATTATCTTTTCTGTCGAGAATAATACGAGATCCATCCATGTTTAATAAAAAACCATATAAATACACTTACGTATTTTATCATGGATCAGGTATTTTACATGCATTTTTGCATCTATTTATCTAAGTGTTTTGCTGATTTTTTTGGATACAATAACAATTTAGAACTACATTACAGAGCTAGGATAAGAGAATTAGATAATTTAAAACTAGTAAGAACTTGTGATAGTGGTTTATTTATAGCAATGAAACAAATAGCTGAAACGACCAAGGGTCTTGAAACAAAAATTCCAAGTGTAGGCTGTGGCATTAATTGGTTAGATAATTAATGTATTTAATAGTTACAAAAACATTCCCTCCTGAAGTGGGTGATATGAACAATTTAATGTGGGGTTTAGCAAATGAACTTTCAAAACACTACGTAATAAAAGTTTTTGCCAATTATCATGAAAAACATAAATTATTTGATGAGCAAGTTTCTTTTTTGATAGAACGTGTTGGTGGAATAAAGCTTCTTAGAAAATATAGAAAAGCTCAACTGATTAATGAATTTATTAAAGAAAATAAAATAGATGGTATTATTGCTGATCATTGGAAAAGTTTAGAACATCTTAAAACTAATAAAAAAAAGATATGCTTGATACATGGTACAGAAATTAATCATGAGAAAGGTACCTCTCTTAATCAAAGGGTATTAGAGGTTTTAGATAATGTTGAAACTATTGTTGCTAATTCTGAGTATACTAAAAATTTAGCTATTTCATTGGGGGTTCAGCAAGATAAAATTATAGTTATTAATCCTGGTGTTAATCCTGTTGAAAAATTGGATAAAAAAACTTTAGATAAGGTAGAAAATTTATTAAAACATAAGTTTCCAAGATTAATCACGATCTCTAGGCTTGATAAAAAAAAAAATCATTTTAATATTATAATGGCTCTAAGAAATCTAAAACAAAATTATCCCAACATAGTATATATTTGTATTGGTGATGGAGATGAAGAGGATAATATTAAAGATATTACTGCAGAATTAGATTTAAATCCTCAGGTTATGTTTTTTAAAGATATCACAAGTGGACTTAAAAATTCACTTTTATCTAAATCCAATATTTTTGTAATGCCTTCAATAATTAATAAGAGTTCCATTGAAGGTTTTGGTATTGTTTATATTGAGGCTGCTAAATATGGGATACCTTCACTTGGAGGAAAAGATGGGGGTGCTGCAGATGCAATTGAAAATGAAAAGACAGGTTTAATTTGTGATGGAAATGATTTAGAGGCTATCTATACGTCTGTTGATTTGATGTTAAAGAACAACAAGTATATAGAGTATGGTAAAAGTGCTAAAGAAAATTCATCTAAGTTTCTATGGGATGAAATTATTAAAAAATATAAAGAAATTTTATAACTTTATATTGTTAGGTATTTTTGTACTAAATCGCTTGTTATTTTTGAGGAAATTCCCCCTTCTATTATTCTGCCTCTTTCTAAAACAGAAAAATTATTAGCTGCTTTTTTTATAAATTGTACATTTTGTTCAACAATAATAATTGTTAGATTAAATTCTTTGTTCAATTTTATTAAAACATTTTCTATTTCCTCTACAACATTTGGCTGTATACCTTCTGTTGGCTCGTCTAAAATCAATATCTTAGGTTTTGTAAGTAAAGCTCTTGCTATTGCTAACTGTTGTTGCTGACCTCCAGATAAGTCTCCTCCTCTTCTTTTCCAAAATTTTTTTAATATTGGAAACAGCTTTAATGTAAATTCAAAATCCTCATTTACACTTTCCATATTATTCTTTTGTCTAGCAAAAGTTCCTACAACCATATTTTCTTCTATAGTAAATTGAGGCATTATCCCTCGTCCCTGAGGTACATATCCCAAACCTTCAATGGCTCTATCGTTTGTTTTTAATTTACTGATATCTTTTCCAGCCAGGTTTATTGAGCCATCTGTCTTATCCATTAAACCCATAATAGTTTTAAGTAGTGTGCTTTTACCCATTCCATTTTTGCCAATAATTCCATGAAAGTTTCCCTCCTTAACTTCAAGGTTTATTTGGTCTATAGCTAAACTCTCACCATAATAAGATGCTACATTTTCTAATTTAAGCATTTGTTATTCCTTTATTACCAAGATAAGCTTCTTTAACTTTTTCATTATTTTCTATCTCTTTAGTTTTACCTTCAGCAAGTAGTTTTCCTTCATGCATGACAGAAACAATATCACTAATCTCTTTAACGAAACCCATATCGTGTTCAACCACTATTAAAGTATGAGATTCCTTAAGTTTATTAAACAATTCAACAGTTTGGCTTGTTTCATAATTAGTCATACCAGCTGTGGGCTCATCCATCAAAATTAAACTTGGATCTTTAAGTACTACTAATGCAATTTCAAGCCATTGAGTTTGCCCATGCGATAAAAATTGTGCTTGTTTATCTAAATCATCTTTTAATCCAACAAATTCAGCTATTTCATCTATTTTCTTTTGATCTAAAGGATTAAAAAATTTAATTATATTATTAAAAAAACTTAAACTTGAATTTAAAGCTACATATAAATTTTCTTTTACAGTAAGTTCTTTAAAAACACTTGGTATTTGAAATTTTCTACCCACTCCTTTTCTTGAGATGATAAATTCTTCTTTATTAGTTATGTCTTCTCCATTAAAAATAATATTTCCTTTTGAACTTTTTGTTTTTCCACATATTATGTCAAGAACTGTTGTTTTTCCTGCTCCATTAGGTCCAATTAAACATCTCAATTCTCCAGCTGAAACTCCAAAATTAAATTCATTTACAGCTTTAAAGCCGTCAAAATTTACTTCTACTGAATTAAGTTGAATTAAATTATTTTCTTTATTTTGCATATTATTATTTTTTCTTTCTACTAAATATTCCTGCTAAACCTTTGGGAAGAAATAGAACTGAAAGAATGAATATTAAACCCATTATCAAAGTCCATGTATGTAAAAAAGTTTCTGATTCAGATAAAAGTCCCTGACCTGAAGTAATAATTAATGCACCTATAAATGAACCAAAAATACTTTGTCTACCTCCTACAGCACACCAAATTACTACTGATAAACTTAATGGCACAGATAGAAAAGTTGGTGAAGCAAATTCCATAACTATTGTATAAAGCATTCCTGCTACTCCACCAATTCCAGCTGATATACATAATGAGGCTGTTTTATAAACTCCTACATTATATCCTAAGAATCTTACTCTATTCTCGTCATCTCTTATAGCTTGAAAAATTAAACCTGCTCTACTTTTTGTAATAATCAATGTTAAGAACAGCACCAAAGTCATGACTGATACAATTAAATTATAAGCTGAAGCTCCATAAGCATCGAATTCAAGTTTTCCAAATTTTAATGTGGATAGATCGGTTATACCGTTAAAACCTCCTGTATATGCTTGTTGATCCATTATTAAAAGGTAAACTACTATCATTGCTGCTAAAGTTATTATTGCAACATATACGCCTGATGCCCTTCCACCAAAAATAAAATATCCCAAAATAACAGCTAAAATAACTGGTACAGCAATTCCTGCAAATATACCAAAAGACAATGAATAAAATGGCTCCCAAAACCAAGGCAGCTCTGTTACATTATTCCAAACCATGAAATCTGGTAATCCACCAGATCCTGTGTGAACCGCATCAGTTTTTAATTTTAATGACATAGCCATACAGTAAGAACCTAAGCCAAAAAAAACTGCATTTCCTAAGTTTAATATACCAGTGTAACCCCAACTTAAACTTAGAGAAACTGCTAGCAATCCAAAACAAATATAAGTTGAGCTTTTATTTAAATAAAAAGGATCATCTACTAATAGAGGAAGTAAAAACAATAAAAAACAAAATATACCGTATAAAAAAAATATATTTTTAAAAATATTTGTTTTCATCATTTCTTTTCTAAGATCTAATTTTTCTAGTAAATAAACCCTCTGGCTTAATTCTTAATATCAATATTATAATTACTAAAACTAATGCTTTAGCTAAAGTGTCATTTGAAAAAGAAGCTATAAAGCTCGAAGTCGAACCAATAATAAATGAACTCGCTGCTGTACCAATTAGACTTTCAACACCCCCTAAAACAACTACCATAAAAGCATCTATAATATAATTTGTTCCCATGTCTGGAGATATACTTTTTAATGGAGCTATAAAAGCACCAGCTAGTGCTGCTATTCCAGTTCCAAAAGCAAATGTAGCTGAATAAACGGCCCCTGAGTTAACCCCAAAACAGCTAGCAATATCCTTGTTTTGAGTTACAGCTCTAAGTTTCATTCCAAACTTAGTTTTAAATATTATAAACCACGCTAAAATAAAGATTGCTATAGCAAATAAAAATATAAACACTCTGTAAATAGAAACTTGTTGACCAAACAAGCTCATACTTCCTGCCATATATGATGGAATTTCTAAATATTTTAATTCAGATCCCACAGTCAGACGAATAAATTGTTGAAGGATTACTCCAATTCCCCATGTTGCTAATATTGTATCTAAAAGTCTGTTGTATAGATGTCTTATTATGAGTCTTTCAATTAAAAATCCCATCAGCGCTGTAATTATAAAAATAGGAATAATGCTAGCAATCAAACCTATGCCTAATTTTGTTTGTAAAAACCATGAAGTGTAAGCACCTATCATAACAAACTCACCATGAGCCATATTTATTACGCCAGTTGTTCCATAAATAATAGCTAGCCCAAGAGCTATCATCAAAAGTATAGAAGTAATACTTAAGCTACTTATAAATTGGGAAACAAAAAATTCCATAATATCATTATGTTAATTTAAATTAACTACAGGTCTAGTACTAAATTTGACCTACAGAAATATTTTAGATTAACTTTAAATCTTAAATATAATTATTATAACACAAAATTGCTGGTGTTCTTCGACTTTACATTGGCCCAATATAGATTATTAGGCCAATATAAAATTTTTAAATTTAAATTATTAAATTTAAACTTTTTTCAAACCACCTTCTGTACAAGTTTGATCTGGATATGCTGCATAAGGAACTGGTTTTAACCAATTATCAGTTTTTCTTATGATGTCATACTGACCATTAGATTTACAAATACCAATCTTGGGCCACAAGTAACAATGTAGATTGTCAGGATCAATTTTGATTTTACCCTGAGGAGCCATTATTTCTTGGCCCTTACATGCTTCCATGATTGCTGTTGGATTTATATCTCCAGCTTTTCCTATTTTTTCTAGAGCTTGCTTAAATATTCCTACCCCAAAATAAGCTGGCTCTGAAACAAAGTGGGTAACTTTATCAGACCCCCATCTCTTTTTATAAGCTGAAACAAACTTTTCATTTTCAGCTGATTCATGAACCATAAAGTAAGGAGCTGAAGTTAAGTGTCCAGCTGCAGCATCTCCACCCATAGCAGCTACTTCATTTTCTGAAGTTGTTAAGCTACACATAGGCATTTTTTCAGGATCTAATCCAGCGGCTCTGTATTGCTTATGGAGTGCAACAACTGAGTCACCTACTACAGTTGAAAAGATCACATCTGGTTTATCATTTTTAAATTTATTAACAACAGATGAAAACTCAGAATGACCTAACGGAACATACTCTTCCATTAAAACTTCACATCCCAACTTTTTAAGTAACAATTTACAATAATTGTTTTCTTCTTTTGGATAGATATAGTTTGATCCAATTAATGACCACCTTTTTCCATAAGTTTTCACCAAATATGGAATAAATTCATCTTGTTGTTGATTTGGTACAGCACCAGTATAAATCACATTTTTAGAACACTCTCTACCCTCATAAAGAGTTGGATAAAAATATAAATTTTTTCGTTTTTCAAATACTGGTAGAACTGCTTTTCTACTTGCAGAAGTATATCCACCAAAGACCGTTACACACTTGTCTTTTAAAACTAGTGTACGTGCTTTTGCAGCAAAAGTTGCGGGGTCAGACGCTGGGTCAGCTTCAATAGCTTTTATTTTCATTCCATTTACACCACCAGCAGCATTAATTTCTTCAATTGCCATAATAGTAGCTTTATGAAGTGACTCTTCAATGATTGCTAAGCCTCCAGTTAATGAAAATAAAACACCAACTTTGATTTCATTTTTTGCAGCATATGCATTTCCTTGTTTCATCCATACATGAGGAAAAGCTCCTGCCGCAACTCCCAAAGCTGATGCTGCAAGAGTATTCTTAATAAACCCACGTCTATTAGACGTAAGTGTTACAATCTTATTTTTAACTTTTTTATTCATTACATCCTCCTTTTTTGTTTTAAAAATGTATTTAATTAGAATGAATATTAAAATTAATAAAATATTATAAACATAATATATAAAGTTTTTTTATATAAAACTTTATATATTATTGCTGTGTTGAAAATGATTATCTTAAATATATTTAACAAAGGAGTGTACTATGTATCATGGAGATATAGGAAGTAGTAAAGATACTGTAGGTGTGGCAGTAGTAAATTATAAAATGCCAAGACTTCATACAAAAAAAGAAGTTATTGAAAATTCAAAAAAGATAGCAGATATGATTTCAGGAATGAAAATAGGTTTGCCTGGAATGGATTTAGTAATTTTTCCAGAATATAGTACTCATGGTATTATGTATGATCAAAAAGAAATGTATGAGACTGCATCACAAATTCCTGGTGAAGAAACTGCAATTTTTTCTGAAGCTTGTATAAAAAATAAAGTTTGGGGAGTTTTTTCTCTAACTGGTGAAAGACACGAAGATCACCCAAACAAAGCACCTTATAACACTTTAATATTAATGAATGATAAAGGTAAGATTGTTCAAAAATATAGAAAAATTATGCCTTGGGTACCCATCGAAGGTTGGTATCCTGGTAACTGCACTTATGTTTCAGATGGTCCCAAGGGACTGAAGGTGTCTTTAATAATTTGTGATGATGGTAATTATCCAGAAATTTGGAGAGATTGTGCAATGAGAGGAGCTGAGCTTATTGTTAGGTGTCAGGGGTATATGTATCCTGCTAAAGAACAACAAATAGTTATGGCAAAATCTATGGCTTGGGCTAACAACTCTTATGTTGCTGTTGCTAATGCTACAGGTTTTGATGGAGTTTATTCTTACTTTGGACATTCTGCACTAGTTGGTTTTGATGGAAGAACTTTAGGTGAATGTGGAACTGAAGAGAACGGTATCCAGTTCGCACAAATGTCTGTTTCAGCAATTAGAGATGCTAGAGCAACTGGTCAATCAAACAACCATCTATTTAAACTTTTACATAGAGGTTATACTGGTATGATTAATTCTGGTGATGGAGATAAGGGTACTGCTGAAATGCCATTTGAGTTTTATAAAAAATGGGTTAATGATCCAGAAGGGACTCGTAAAATGGTAGAGGATATAACTCGACCAACTGTTGGTACTGACGAAAGTCCTATTGACGGCATACCTAATAAAAAAACTTCGCACAGATAAATAAATAATAATTCACTGAAGAAATTAATTTTAATTTCTTCAGTGAATTTAAATTTCAAAGATATAATTAATGTCAGATAACTCTGGATTTATAATCTCAAATGAACCCAAATATATAGAGGTAGACAGTGAGTCTAAAGTTTTTGAGGCTTCATGGGAAAATAGAATACCATTAATGTTAAAAGGACCTACTGGATCTGGAAAAACAAGATTTATTGAACATATGTCTTGGAAATTAAAAAAACCTTTAATTACAGTTTCATGTCATGAAGATATGACGGCATCAGATTTGGTTGGAAGATTTTTGTTAGAAGGAACTGAAACCGTTTGGAAAGATGGACCACTTACAAGGGCAGTCAGATATGGTGGTATATGTTACCTGGACGAAATAGTGGAGGCTAGACAAGATACTACTGTTGTTATTCACTCGTTGACAGATGATAGACGAATTTTACCGATTGAAAAAACTGGTGAAATAATAAAAGCACACAAAGATTTCTTTTTAGTGATTTCTTATAATCCAGGATATCAAAGTGTTTTAAAAGATTTAAAAGAGTCTACAAAACAAAGATTTGCTAGCATAAATTTTGATTATCCAGCTAAGGATATAGAAAAAGAAATAATAATACTTGAAAGTAAAACAACAAAAGAAATAGCAGAAAAATTAATTAAAGTATCTGAAAGAACTAGAAATTTAAAAGGGAGAGGATTGCATGAAGGTGCTTCAACAAGAATGTTGATAGCCGCAGCAAAATTAATGAAGTCTAATCTTAGTTTTGTAGAGGCATGCCTAAAAGGAGTTGTGCATCCAATGACAGATGATCAAGATGTTATAGACTCTTTAGAGAGATCAATCAGAGACCTTGGGTAATGCATCAGGGTAAAATAATTTCTATCAAATCATTCAGTAATTTGGATAATTCTGTAAGAATAAAAGCTCAAAAATTTTTGAGAGAAAAAGCTCTTTATGACTGGTTAGAATATCTAAAAAGGATTGAAGGCTCAGGCTATGGTAAATTAGTTCTTAAAGGATTTTCTAAAACTTCATTAGACATTATTGAAAAATTTGGTTTTTTACCGATAAAGATATTTTATTCAACACTCTCATCTGTAACAATAAAAAAAGGACAAAAAACATCTTACAATTTCTGTAATGTTTGTTCAGAAATTTTAGAATTTTATAACAGTGATAAAAAATTTTTAACTTGGTTAATGCTAATTGAAAAGATGACAAACTTAGCACCAGAGGCTTTAGAAATATTGTTAAATGAAATGAGTTTTTTAGTTGAAAAAATGAATGTTTCACAAATGGAAGATTGGTTTTTAACTTGTCTGAGAGCTAGTTCAGGAGATATGGAAAAAAGAATTAAATTATTATCACTTAAGGACAATGAGGGATTGGAATGGCTTGGACAAACAGCAGGTATTAAAAGTTTTAAAGAGCAAGAGAACAAGATAAAAATCTATACAACAGCGATCTGGGGAATGAATGTTAATATTAAAGAAATTCCAATCACCAACACTAAGGCATCTATTAGAAGAACGGCATTTAGCAATAATTTTGTAAGAGTACCCTCATCTTACCCCGGATTCACAGGACAATTAGGTGAAGAAGTATTTAGAGCAGCTATCATGCACGCTGCAGCACATATGAAGTTTACATATAAGAAATTTGAAATTGGCAAACTTAAACCAATACAAGTAGCAATTATATCTATTATTGAAGATGCAAGAGTAGAATTGCTTTCAATTAAAGAATTTCCTGGATTAAAAGAACTCTGGATTCCATATCATATGGCAACAGGTGAATCTAAAAATTTGAACAAAGCATATGGACCATTAACATCAAGAACATTGTTTTCAAGACTATCAAGATCCCTAGTAGATGAGAATTATGTAGATGGCAATGGTTGGATAACTAGAGCAAAAGATATGTTTTTTAAAAACAAAAAAAGATGGAACGATCAAACATTAAGTAGAGAACTGGGTAATATTCTTGGAAATGATATTGGCCAAATGAGAATTCAGTTTAATCCTAAGGATTATTTGCCAGATCCAATTTATAGGGATGAAAACTCTGGTATTTGGAATTTTGATAATGAAAATACAAAAGATTTTGAAGAACTTCAAACAGGAATAGAGTCTTATCAGGTTGAAAAAAAAGAAACAGATGATGCAGAAAAAAATTTTGAGAATAGTGACATTATTGAACCACTTGCTAAAATTGCTCCTAACAAAGTTTCACAATCAGAAGAAGCTGAAATTATTTCTTTACAACCTGAATTTGATTATAAATCTGGTAGAGAAAATTTTAACTGGTGTAAAATTAAGAAATATAATTTTAATAATAAATCTAATTATTATTTAAATAATTATCTTTATGAAAACTCAAAAATAGTATCAAATATAAAAAATTTGATCGAAAGTTCAAAGATTTCTCAGCCAATTAAACTTAAAAAACAACAAGATGGTGAGGAGCTAGATTTAGATAGTTGCATAGAGTCAATAGTTGATATTAAAAGAGGTTCAACTCCTTCAAATAAAATCTATAAAAAGACTAATCGCAAAGGAAGAGACTTATTAGTGTCGATACTTGTTGATATCTCAGAATCAACCAATGATTTTATTAAAGATACAAATAAAAAAATATTTTCATCTATTATTGAAGCTACAGGTATATTAAGTGAAGCAATAAACAAATCTGGTGATGATTTTGGTTTAGCAACATTTTGCTCAAATAAAAGAGATGATGTTAGATATTGGAAAATTAAAGACTTTAAAGATAAACTTAATAAAAGCCATATTAATAAATTAGAAAGCATGAAACCTGGTTTTTCTACAAGATTAGGAGCCGCAGTTAGACAAGCAGGTGATGAATTAGTTTCACAAACAAATTATAGAAAATTATTATTAATAATATCTGATGGGGAACCTTCAGATATAGATGTAGATGATAGCGAATATCTAGTTGAAGATGCCAAATATGCTGTTAAACGACTTGCATATAATGGAATTGATGTTTTCTGTGTAGGAGTAGAAAGTGAAAGTAATAAAAATTTGTCAAGAATATTTGGAAATAAGAACTATGTAATTATAAAATCAGCTTCAGAACTTCCAAAAAAATTACCCTTAATCTATTTAACACTTAGTAGATGAAAAAATGTAAATACTCAAAACTGTCAAATTACATTATAGAGGGAATAGGATCTTTTTTATTAGTACTATTTGCTGCAGGTGCTGCTATGTCAAACGCTTTTTATGACGGAACTATTGGGCAGTTAATGAGTGGATTTTCTTCTGGATTAATTTTATTTATTCTAATTTCATCATTAGGTAAATATACTAGAGGACATGTTAATCCAGCTGTAACACTCATTGAGTTTAGACTTGGTTATATTGGAAAAAAAACTGCATTTTTTTATGTAATCTTTCAAATAATTGGTAGTATCTTAGCTGGATACTTTCTTAAATTTACAATCGGTAATTATGCAAATATAGGAGCAAATTTACCTTTGTTAAAATCAGATTTTAATTATTTATTATCATTTTTTACAGAATTCATTTTATCTGCATTACTAGCAGTAGTAATTATTCGAGTGGCTTATATTGAAAAACTTTCTTTAAATTTTTTAGCTATTTCATGTGGATTACTAGTTTGTGTAGAGGTAATAGTATTTGGTGCAATCACAGGTGCTGCCATGAATCCAATAAGAGCTATCGGTCCACATTTTGCTGCAAATTTTCCAGGAGGATTATGGATATATATTCTTGGTCCAACATTAGGTTTCCTTGTTGTGGCAGAGGTTTACGTATTTTATGTGAAAAAAAATAAATAAATATATTAGATAATATTTTACTGAAAGTTTGTGCTTTAGATTTTAAACCATTTCGATCTCTCAATACACCAATCTTTAAATTCTTTAATAGTTATGTCTTCTAATTCTATGTTAACAGACCTAAGGTCTTTCTTAGATTTAACAAATTTAAGGAATCCTTTGTGTAATGCGTTATCTAATATCAATCTTAATGTAGGTTTTGAAATTGTAGATGTAGTAGCAATTGATCTTGCTAGTTGCTCGATGTTCAATGTTTCTTTTGCAAAATGAGCTTTCAAAATATGAAGCCAAATTGTTCTAGATTGAAAATCTTTTCTAAAAAATTTTAATGAATTGTCGTCTTTGCAAATTTTAAAAATATTGTCTAATAAATTATTGCATATCCTTGAAGCTACTTTATCGTTAATATCACTCATTAAAATTTTTTATTTAGTTACTAAACACAAATATATAAACAATTTTATATAAAAAACTTTAACATAATGATTTTATGCAACAACAAAAATAAATATCACTTATATGTTACAAACTGGCGGAGAAGGAGGGATTCGAATCCTCGGAAGAAGTTTCCTCCTTCGGTCATTTAGCAACTCCCTGTATCAATCTTAATATACCAGGAAATCTAATAGTTTGAAGTACAAAGTGTGAATAATTGTTTTTTCTGTCGAGAATAATACGAGAATGACGAACCTATATAATCCTAAACATATATAAATACACACAGCTTACGCATCACGGACCTGAGTTTTATCTGTGTTTTTGTAAGTATTAAATGGTGCGTTTTACTGAATTTTTTGACTCGTTGGAGTTGAATTAATACAGTGTTTTGATCGAGACTGAGGTTATTAAAGGGATTAGAGGTTCACACTAGCTCACACTAGCTCACACTACCCTACACTATTTATGCGGGCTATATAACTTTCATTATAAATAAATCACTCAATGACTCATTGATTTAAGCAACAAACTAGAACAAAAACTAGAACTTTTTGAGATAAAACAAATAGTCAATTATAAGGATAACGATGCTATTGACTTTGTTTATAGCCATCTTCTGTTGTTTCTTGAATTTTAAATTTAGCTGAAAACAAACCTTGTTTTACACTAATTATATAAAAATAATTTTTATTATTTGCAATACCTGAAATTGAGTCTCCACCTATACCAAGGCCACCTAAACCTGCACCAGATACATTTATTCTAAAATTTTCTGACACTATGTGTTTAATATATTCTTTTGTACCTAGTCTAGCAATTTCATTTCCATTTACATCTAACTTAGCTAAAACTCCTCCTGCAATGTAGCCACCCTCTCTTACAAAAAATAAATTTGTGTCTCCTTGACTGCTTGATGTTGATAAATTTGGAATAGACTTGCTTCCTGTACCCGAACATTGAGCTACCAAGAAAAATAAAAAGATTAAAAAAATAACATTAATTTTTTTTAATATCATTGTCGTAATTTCTGTTAATTAGAACTTATTATTAAAATGGTTTTTTATATCCAATTCCTATACTGCTAATATCTCCATCTTCGATGTAATAGTAATCTGTGGGAATACTCTAAAATGTTTTATAGATCACCATCATATAGATGATGCAATCAGTGGTCTTTAAAGGCAATATTTCTTCATATGTACTATCTGATTAAAGAAATATATCCAGCAGAGTCATAGGCGTAAGTCCTTATGTAAAGAAAAATTATTGCGTTCTTAAAACCTGAAAGATGATGAGTTCTTTGATTGTAATCTTCTTCTAAAGGGCTGTGTAACTCATTTTCATCCGGATCTTCATTACTTTGTATTTCATTAGCACTCTACTATACACAGTCTATAGCTCGTTGTAAGACAACACATTGTGCATATGCTACGTGCTACCTGAATTTCCATCTATGGTACGTATTTTCTAAATCAGTAATGATAGCCGACAAGCTTAACAACATTATCAAGGGCATGCCAACAATCCCAGCCATGCCAGCTATTCCAGAAATACCAAGTGTTGACGACATAAAACAATCAGTAAAGACCAACATCCAGGACCTAAACACAAATGTGGAACAAGGTGTGGACTACATTAATACAGGGGTCAAACAAACTTATGATAAAATACTGGATACGAGTTATTTTCAGTGGCCCTGGTCTAACCCGACGGAAAAGCTTGTAAACATTGGAAAAATGCCAGCTGATTATTATAAATCATATAAACAAATAATTGAATAAAATGGCTTTGGTTTTGAACTGGGAATTACTCCCGATCAGGTTGCTTCAATCACTGGATCGCAGCTAGTCGGCAGCGTGGTAAACCTGGCCGAAAATGGAACTGAGTTAAACCAGGCGAAAGCAGTATGTATGGTGTTTGACAACGTGTATGGTATTGTGACG
>ENA-OREN01003768-OREN01003768.1-marine-metagenome-genome-assembly--contig:-NODE-3768-length-13816-cov-7.930344_pt1 | contig 13816 bp, 18 predicted proteins | sample MGYA00248624_ERZ508555 | MGnify/ENA primary metagenome ERZ508555 (study PRJEB26222, sample SAMN06267773) | marine metagenome | isolation source: Saanich Inlet, British Columbia, Canada | place...
ACCACCTAGTGCTAGATTAGGATCAGTATTAGTAAGACCTCCAGAAATTCTTTGTGCTAAATCTGCTCCTACTATTGGCATGATGTAACGTGGAGAAAACTAGTTTATGAGAAGTGTTAGAAGAATATCAAAATGAATATTAGAAATTATGTCGAGTTCCGTAATAATCATCTTCAGGATCAGTATCTCTTGATGCTAATTGTCGGCTTGTTCTAACAGGAGCTTGTGCCCTTAATGAACCAAGATAGGATTCCATCATTGTTTCAAAAGTTTCCAGGGTAGTTTTGGCCTTATCATGTTGTTTATTAATTTGTCTTAGTTTTTCTGCTTCACAATATACTAATGCAGCATCTTGTCCTGGTTGAAAATGAATACTTCCTTCAATGGAATCTAAACTATCCACTATTGGAGTAATTCTTTTTTTAATTTCTAAATTACAAGACTGAACAATTTGTAATAAAATTCCATCATCTTGATTATCTGTAAATCCAAAATGAGATTTTACTAAAGATAATGTAATAAATTGTAATGTGTTATTATCTAAGCTCATGTACCTTCAACTCTTTTTTTTGTTGGTCTTATTGCTAATGAAATATCACTAGCTTCAGGACTGTGATCAAGTTTTCCTTCAGTGTGGATAGATAAATCAGAAGAATGTTCCTTTCTTTCAAAAGGTCTTTTAGAAGCCAAAAGTAGAAAAGGAAAATTAATTCCCCTAGATTGCTGGCTTGTTCAAGAGAGCACCCTTTTTGCCTCTGACATAGACCTCGAATTTTTCATCGGTGTCCATTTCAGAACCGGTCACAAACAATCTGCTTGTATCAACGGTTGCATCAATGGTGATCTTTCTACCATATCTTTTAGCGTTAGGAATTTTGAATTGTACATAATCCCTCATGACAAAGGCATCTGCATCCCTGGAATATTCTCTCCAGAATTCAGTCTCAAATGGTCCGTTTGCTTTGAGTGCTGCTTGTGAATCTACAGCATAGATAAGACCTGTTGGGACTGCTCTGTCTAAGATGGCGATAACATCAGGGATACCAGCCAATTGAACGATTCCAGAAGTAATAGCGTTTACTCCTCTGTCAATTCCATGTACATCATAGTTGGATTCGTATCTTGCATAGTCGATAGGATTCCAAAAGGTTTTAGTGATTTGGGACTCGTTTTCGTCTAAGTGTGATTGGAATTGTTGTAGCAGTTCTTTCTTAACATTGAATGCTCCGTGTGGAATTGCTGAAGATCCTGTTGCTTCAGGGTCGTTAATTACATAGTCAGAAGTTCCAGGTGTTGGGTGTGGAGTTCCGTCTATTGCGGTTAGAGCTTGTAATGCACCACCGTTTCGCATTCTTGCAAATGAAATCATTGCATCTGCAGAGTTTAATTGTGAAACGTTAAAGTCTGCTCTTTTGTTTGTCTCACTTGGAATTAATGTGGCGTGAGTGTTTTTCTTTAAGCTAAATTTATCTTCGCTGAATTCAAGCTGGTCAAAGTCAACTTTCTCAAGTGGACTCATTTGAGGTTGACCAGTTCTAGTATCCTGTTCTGGAATTCTAGCATCTAGTTTTTCAACATTTAGTTCAAAGAATCCTTGTTCTGCAAAGAATATGTTTGGTCTTTGTCCTAGAATCTTTTTGATAAGTGGGACTACTCTGATAGGATCGATATCTCCTTGACCGATTCCACCAATTGAGGCATCTAGCTGTTCTAGTTTTTGTGCTGCCATCATACCTTTTGCAGTATATCCGTGTTCTTGGATTGCTGCTACCAATTGTTTTCTATAAACAATCTTCTTAAGGCCTTCTTTGGAAGAACCAACATAGTCTAGGTTGTATTCAGTAAATTTAGCTGTAGATGGTGCTGATTTTAGTAAATGATCAACAGACGATACAAAAGATTTTTCTTCTGCATGCATGTTTGCAATGGTCTTTACTCCGATGAAATCCATAGGATTATCAAAGTCTCTGTGTGCGATATCACCTTGACCGAAGTAAACTGAAGCGGTACGTGGTGAGTATACTAATTTATCTCCGTGTTTCATTCCGGTCATAACTATAATACTCCTGTACTGATGACACCATCGTCATTCAATACTGAATCAGAAGCCAATTGTGCAAATTCTTTGTGTTTGTATTGGCCTAATGTCTCTGTAATGGTTGGTGCTACAGCATTTGCAACATCAGAGACAGCGATAATTGGAACTCTTGAATCAAGTCTAGATATTCCGACCCTCTTAGAAGGTTCAACTCCTGCTGCCATTTTACAGATCCAATCAGATCCTACAGTGATAACAGAGACTTCAGTGACTCTATCGTTAACTGCGGTTGTGGTTAAGTTGTTAGCGTTATGTCCTGCTTGGAATACTGGTTTTGTTCCAATTGAGAGGAATCTATCATCGGCTGAGAAATCACCGACTACCAATGGTCTAAGGCCATCAGTGTCAAAGATACAGTATTCTCCTGTAACTATTACGGTATTGAATTTTACTGCTCGTGTTTTTACATAGAGATTATCTATGTGAACTATTTTACCTGGAGGCATTAAGCATCAATTCCCGATTCTTTAACTAAGTCTGAAGTAGACATTGTGTCTATTTTGGAATATGTAGCTGCTGTATAGTCAGTTGAAATTCCATATCCTATTTTTGATTCTGATTTAATTTCGTTCATTGGAATAGAACCTACAAAGTCTTTGATATCATCCCATTTGCCTTGTACTTCTTCTAATGAGGCTGTCATCAATTTGTCAGTGAGTTCTTTTTGTCCTGCTGCATCAAGTCCTGAAACTTGTGTTTTGGCTGCTACATAGCTTGCAATAAGTGGTAATTTTTGAGATAGTTCAGTAGCTATTCTTGCAGTCATATCTTTTTCTTTCTTTTCATCTTCTGCTTTTTGAGCTGCTTTTGCTTCTTCATCTTTCTTTTCATCAGCGGATTGTTTTGCTTCTAAATCTTTTTTATCATCTGCTGCTTTCTTTGCAGTTTCATCATCTTTCTTTTTAGTTTCTTCGATGTTAGCTTTAAGTTTATCTTCAGTTTCTGCAAGTTTTGATTTTAATTGTTTATTTTCTTCTTCAACACTAGGCATTATAGTATCAGTTTTCTTTTGGTCTATATCAGAAGTGTTTTCATATTCGATAATTGTATTTCCTGTTACGTTGCATTTACTAATTTTAACAATTTTCTTTTGTTGTAATGGTGCAATGTTATCATCGCCAATGCCTGCTTTGTACTGTTCTAGTTTTTGCATGCATGCTGATCCATCTCCTTCACATGTTTGGCCAATGGTTGCTTCGCCTCCATATGCTGGCTCGTCAACAAATGCACGATGTAAGCCAATGTATCTATGCAATTTGTGAACGTGTGTATGCGGTCCAGTTCTGATAATTTCAACATCTTCAAAACTCCTTGGGAAAACTGCAGGAGAAACAAATCTTATTTCCTTTCTTCGGATTAATTCTTGAACTTCAGGGTCTTCAATTTTGGATACTGAGTGGAGTTTTGTGCCTAATTCTGTGCCTAAAACCTTCTTTATTGTGCCTTTTCTAAATGGCTCTTGAATTTTTAGAGAATCTTCTAAGGTGGGACCAGTTGTATGATCTTTTTTGCCATCTTTAATGAAGAGAATGTCAGGTTTTCCAACGAAAGTATGGCCGTCTTTTTGATTGGCCTCTGCTGTAACTTGCCAATCGTTTAGATTTTGTTTGTCTGAAATTAGAAATGATTCTAGAAAAAATCCTTCATCAGTCTCTTTGAATCCTGAAATTTCTTCAGTAGCTAGATAGACAGGTTGGGATAAATTACAAGGCAATAATAAAAAAAGGAACTAATTTAGTTTAAAGAAGTGTTAGTCTTGAGATTTGTCTTTCTTAGCATCTTTGGCTCTTTGTGCTGCCTCTTCTGCTAGTTTAGTTTCTTTATCTCGTTTCTCTTTAGCACCATCTTTGTAAACAGATTTTGGTTGAGGTACTAATCCAGTTGAACCAGATTTTCCTAATTTCTCCTGTTCTGATTTAACATATTTTTCAAACTCTTCTTTGGAATTTGTTATTCTTACTGCAAGATCTTCTTTCATAGACTCTATAGATTGCATTTCTTCATCTTTGTAATTTGCAAATTCATCTTTTTTAGTTTTTAAATCTGCAAGACCTTTAGTGAGTTCTTCTTCACGTTTGGCTAATTCTTGTTCTGTTGCCATGAGGATCATATATCAAAAATGTATATCAGAATTATTCTTTATCTGTGTCTGAGGATTTTTGTTTAGGACCAGATTGAATAGAAAGTTTTGAACCGTCTTTGCCTTCAATTTCTGAACTTGTAGGGATAGGCTCTGCATCAGGATCAATCATGGATTCAAAGTTATCTAGGCCTAACAATTTACCATTTGCTTCAGCCTTTAGTTTCTGCAATTGGTTTAATTTCACTACAGATTCAACCAAATCATCCCATGATTCTAGTTTGATATCTATGAATTCAGATTCAATATGGAAATTATCTAAAATGTCCTGGTTATCATTGTAGATAATTCTAAAATTCTTCATGTACCATTGAGCATCAATTTTCTTGCTGATTGTATTTTGGAGTAATCTAATTACATTTTCCTTGAACAGTCTAAGAATTCCTAGAAGAGTATCTCTGTTAGGATCCTTTTCTTTGGATACTAGAGTAGTAGGAACCTGAGCGGATTTTGCTGCAGATTCAGCGTGATATTGTGCCATTTCTATCATTTCTTTGATTTTTGCATCAGTGTTGATATTGTGAACATGCATGCCATTTACTGGATCTTGTAGTGTTGTGGCATTTGGAGAACCTACAGTCATTGAATTAACGAATGCAGTATTTTGATTATTCTCACTTTCTGTTCCCTTCTCATCTGCTGCGAATGCAATTACTGAGAATCCTGCATAACCAATAGAGGCCACATTAGGGAAATCTCTAGCTTTTAATTTCTTGAGTGATCTGCCATCATCAATCATTCGCTCCATTTTGGAATAACCATAGTGTTTGCCATTGTAAATTGCAGAATTAGTATTGTGTTCCAGGTAAAGCATGTCAGGAGATTCTATAATTTCTGTAGAGAACATCAAAGAGACTCCTTTTAGTTTGTGAGTTAGTTGATCAATGTGTACGAATCCCATGTCTCTAGTGTGAGGAATTTTTAGAACATTTGGAATGTCAGGATAAGGTACACCATTCCATTTGAAAGTTCTTTCTTTGAAATATTCGTATGTAAGCATAGAACGGCCAAATATCCAATGGTTTCTAATTAGAGCCTCTATCTTTTCATCAAATGTTTCATCAAGTAGTGGGTCTGTTTGTTTTGGATCAGAGAATGAATTGTCAATTGCAATTATAGGATCCAAAATGATTTCATTCTCAGCTAGAACTCTGGCCATCAATTCTTCTTTGGATTCTTCAGGCTGTGAACCTAGAGCATCTTTGTTGGATTTTGTAATTACCTTCGGATCCTTGGGTCCTAAGGTGTCTTTTTCGTTTAGCTTGAATGGTTTTATCTTTTTAATCTCAACTTCATTTTCAGAGTTGAGCTTTAGAACCGGTCTAATTCCCTTGCCTTTTGTAAAGGATACAAGAATGTCGATGATAGTACCACAGATGGTCTTCATGTAGATATCCTGCAATACAATCATGTCAAGGGCATTTAGTGGAGAGTAGAAGAATTTTGGAAAGATTACCTGACCATTGTTTCTTTTCTTTGCAACGAATGGCATTTGAGATACGATTTTGTTACCATCTAATTCTACATCTAGAGGGCGAATGTCATTAGAGGGCATGTAGTTATCTAGAAAATTATTCTTCTGAGTAATAGAATCTGACATTGTGTAATCTCCAGTAAGATCATTAACGTCTGCACCATCCACTAGAGTTCGTTTGAGTGGAATTATTCTAGTGAACCATTTTTTCTCTTTCTTTAATTTTTTCCAAACCTTGAATTGATCATAAACTTCTCGCTCCTCCTCATTCCATAGAGTAGTATCAAGAGCAACATCTTTGCCATTATTAGATAATAGTCGCCATACTGCTTGACGAGTTAAACCTAATTCGTCTGCAATTTTCTGATGAGAATATTTTGGAAATTCCTTATGCATTGCAAGAACTTTGTTCTTTGTTTCCTCATCCATCTAGCTCGAGCTATTAACCGAGCTAGCTCATTAGAGAATTAATTGTATTGTTTCATGTGGCGTTTATGGTAATCACAGTATTTTATGACTCGCTTCTGTTCATCCAGTTTGCATCCACATATTAGAGAGGCCATTAAATCTCAGTCCTGTAACCGTCACCAAATGGATCTGATTTACCATTAATGTTCATGAATTCAATTCCTTTACCTTTAGATTTGCCCATTCTCCATGCTTCAATTGCAAAATTGTTAGCTAGTAATGCATCGTCTGGTCTTTTGTCACCGTCATCTGTATAGTATCGAGTGTAGAATCCACCACCTGATAGCTTTGCACGTTCTGTTAGTTCGTTTGAAAATTGGTCTGCAATCCATTCTACTGCTTCTCTGTTTTTAGCTGGAACAATTATTCTCTTGAAGATATTTGCACCTTCAACATGTGGTCTTTGAAGTAAATCTTTGGTGTATTCCATCATCCAAGTTTTATCTCTCATGGTACGATTCTCTCTTCTAAATTTGATAATCTCCTCACGTCTAGGGTGTGGAGTTCCTGGTCTTATTAGAGTACCATATCGCAAACATCTAGAGCCATATTCTCTTTGCAGTTCCTGAACCTGATGAGTACCGCCACCTTGATCAACTACTCCCTGTTTAATTTCGTATGTGTCAAACCAGTCTGCAACTTCTTGATATTGTTCATGGACATTACTGGTTTCAATTTTCTTTGCATTGATTAATCGAAATATTGGCCATTCATTATTCAGAGCTTGGTAAATCCATTTAATAGTTCTCTTGCCTCCTCCCCAGTCTGCACCCAAATACAAATCACCAAGCTCATAGTCTACCTCTGAAGGTTTTAGCAATGATAGAGTTTTGTCGTATGCAGTTTCAAAGAGATTCTTAGGGAATGGTTTGATTCCACCTTCTCCAAAGCCTGCCTCTACGTGACGAATAAAATCAATTTGTGGATAGTTCTCTTGTTTCCATTGAATAGATTTGTCATTTGGTAGACGATATTTTTCACAGTCTACTTTTTTTAATGGAATCCAAGGAGCTTGATATTGATTTGTAATGTATCCGTGTCTATCTTGATTTGCTTGTACTGTTTGTTTCCAATGGCCACCTAGAACATCAAGCATGTAATCTCCCCAAACTAATCCTTCCTGATTGAACTCCAGTTTTTCTCGCCACAAATCATCATTGAAAATAAACTTTCTTTGATCAGTTGAGAGCCACCATTTATGATATTCAGTATCTACCCAACCTCCAATTCCTGCAATTCTGAATTTACCGTTAGTGAATGACTGTGATTCCTTTGCCTTTACCCACTCATCCAAGTCTAGATTCTGGCCTTCATCAAACCACAAACCATTAGCAGATTTTGATTCTACGTGGTGAAATTTTCCTGCATGTGTTACGAGTCTAGCTGATGAATTGTTTAACAGTTTTAGATATCCAATTGCTCCGTTTGTAGCACCTTTAACGAATGACTTTGCAATGGGTGATTCATCCCATAGTGCCTCTCTCCATTTCTCATTAGAGAATACAGATAATGCCTCATCCTCGAAAGTACAGAATACAGCCTTTTGATTTGGTTTTGTAGTCATCATGTGAGCCATGTCAGTAGCAATTAGAGACGATTTTGACATTTGTCTAGCCCAAATATCCATAATCCAGGACCAGTCATCCTCATGTCTTTGTCGCAGCATTGGAACATAGTTGAGAATGTTAGTTAGTCCGTCTACAGTGGGTCTAACCTTTAGTGACCAGTTGAGCTTATCCTGTGGGACTTCAGGTAATACCAGTTGTTTCTTTGTATCTTCAGCATTTTCTTTAGTACCCATGATAACCTCAACAGAATCATCAACATCTGCAAGAGGGACTCGTTCACCTTCTATGAAAATATACTCAGGCTTCAATCTTAATTCCTGCCTCTTCTAATTTTGAATTGGCATTAGCAAGTTCTTTCTCTAATTTCTTGACATGTTGATTGAAATATGTGACTCCAACCTTTAGTGATTTACCATTAAGCATATCGTATCTGTCCTTTGCAATTTGTTTTAGTTGAGTAATTGCTGCTAGTTTAGGTCCAGCTTCAAGACCTGTAATTGTTACAGTCTTTGATACTCCATCATCACCAGTAGTTTTAACAGTCTTATTTTTTCTCCATTCTGTCTTTAGAATTTCACGAGCTTCATGCTCTGCAAAATCCATTAGTTTAAAACAATCATCAATGTAATGCGAGTAGCTCTTCTGTGCCAGGTTTAGTACAAAGTTATTTTTAGATTCAAGTTCTGCTTTGTCTCTTCTTAGAGTTGCTAATTCAATTTTGAATCCTGAGATTTGTAATGCAGACAGTAATTGTTTGTCTGTTGGTTTTTCTAGCTTTAATTCAAATTGTTGAATGATACCGGCCAATGCTTCGAGTCGTTGTTCTCGATGTTCATCAGTGTCTCCTCGTTTTTTGGTTAAGATTTATCACCGTCAAAAAGATCATATTTATGATCAGTTCTATGCCTGAGCTTCATGAATTTTGATCATATAGAACAGATAAGAGAAATATTGAGAACTATATGCCTAGCATAGACTAGATTCACACAAAGTTAGTGTTAGAGATAACTATGGATCGTTCTAGTCTACAAGCTGTAATTAGTTTTATTGCAGATAATGATTACTCAGGAATTATGAGATTCTAGTAATTGATTAAGAATCTTGAATTGTTCTTGCATACGCTGTATGACAAATTCACATCCGATTGTAGATATCATAGTGTTATTAAATTCTAGGCTAGGAGATTTTTTACATTCATCACAAATATCATCTAATTTGGTTATCAAATCCTCATTGTCTATGTATGGGAATGTGTGAAGTAAAACTATCTGTAAATCATGTATTTTTTCTTGTAAATTATCAAAAATTTGTTTCTGATAGGGTTCTTTTTTGAGGTTAATTGAGCTAGGAGTTTTGTCCTGATGTGAATATTTGTCTTTAACTGCATAGTCAATATAGTAAACATGAAGTATACTAAATTTTTTATGTATTAAGGTTAATGCAGTTTTTCTAATACGTTCTTCCATGATTCTAATTCATTATTCTCGTTAATATTATTTTAAAATAGACAGTCTAAATTCTAGTAATTATTCTAGGGCAATGTTTTCTAGACAGTCTTACTCCACAACAAGGACAGGTTAATGATTCTGTGTCTACCTTAATTCCACATATTGAACATTTAGGCCAATACTTTGCATACCCACTGTTTGCTTTAGAAGATACAGATCTCATCTTAGAGTTATCTGAACAATCATTACTACATTTAGCTGGCATACTTTACCTTCACGTCTGGGTTGATGTAAAGAACATATCCGTACTTTAGAACTGGAGATTTGGCTCTGTGAATCATTTGTCCCTTGTCAGATTGATAATCGAAAAAGTCCTTTGCCTTTAGGACTCTGTTAATTTTGATATAGTATGAGAACGATTTAGGATGAAAGTTTCTGAAATAGGCCATGTATCCAAAGCCTTCAACGAATCTAACGCCTAGTGTTCTCCATGTATCTTCAATTAGTTTAGCTCCTACCCCTATTCCTCTAACACTTGGATGAACTACGATTCTAGAAATGGTTACTGTATTTTTGTTTAGAAATTTGTACCTCTTGACTTTGTTTGGATAGTGTGAGAGCAGTTTTCCGAGTATGGTTTTCTTTCTTGCAGCTAGTTCTAAACTGGTAACTGCATAGATTAGAACACCATAGCAAATATCGTTATAGTATAGGCCAAAGGTAAATCTTGGTCCTCCTGGTCTTTTTGTTGTGATGTAATGAAACATCTTTAGCTTATCATATTCTGATAGCTTGGCCGGTCTAATTGTAAACTCGTCTCTGAGCCATTTCTTTTCAACATTCTCTAGTAATTGCCATGTCATTTTGAACTCTTACTTTTTTCAAGAAGTGAATGAAGTTCCTCAACTGTTCTGTTATGCCATTCTTTTCTTATGCCTTTGAAGTTTTTTAGATAATGATATCGCTTCTCTACTAATCTTTCTAGATTTTTAGCTCTCTTTGATATTAATTTCTCATGATTAACAAAATGATTGATTGCTTCACCTACACTTTCAAATTGAATTTCACTACTGCCAGTTTTACAATTACATCTGTTTAATTGACCATCTAGTAGAGTCCAACATATTCTGCAAACTTTCATTTTCGCTGCACCTTTAGAGTAAATTCTTTAAAGTAATTGTAATCTGCATGAATGTATTGTGTAAGATCGTCATGAGCTGAAGCTAGAATGAATCCAATACCGGTTTTGTCTCTTATCTTTGAAATGTTATTTGCAATTACTTTAGCAGTAACTCTATCTAGTGTAGCACAGAATTCATCAAAGATCAAGACTTTGTGTGTGGCTGATGATTTTGCTAATGTCATTATTTGATAGTAGAGAATGAATCTAAATTTTTCACCATCTGATAGATCATTATAGTAAGAAATGAATTTCCATGCCTCTCCTAAACCACACTTGGCCATGATAGATAGTCTATCTTCAATTGGTACTTCAGGGAAAAATTCTACAAGAGGCTTGTTTGGAATGTCCAGCTCCTGCCATTTTTCAATATAGGTGACATTGTAATCATCTTTGTCTCGTTCATCTAGCTGCTTGAATATCTCACGAATGATTGAAGATTTACCACTACCAGAATAGCCACAAAAATAATAGATTTTATGATTAGTGTATGGAAAATTAAAGTTCTCTACTATGATATTTTCCTTGATGTTATCTAGTCCAAAATGCTGAATAAGTTTCTCAGTCTCTTTGGTTTTCTCAAAATTCTGCTTAAACCGGATATCTATCTTCAATCAGGAGACACCAGATTAAGCAGGGCTGTGGGTAAATCTTCATCTATAGCTTTGAGTCTAGTTAAAACTAATTCATAATCCTCTACCTTGTCATACTCAATAGTGATTTTCATTTTATCACCATCAACTGTCTCTTCTGATGATGATTCTCCTGGAATAACATCTTCAAGCTCTAGCATTTCAATTTCTTTTTCAAATTTCTTTTCCTCTTCACCCATTAGATCAGCAAATTCTTCTAACTGTCCTTTATCTGAAATTAGTTTGAAGTCTTTTGCATCTTTGATAGGATCATGTTCTCCCTTTAGCTTGTTGAATATTTGTCTGAGTATTTTTCTATCTACTGCAGTTTTGACATTTGAAAATCTAGTGTATGGGACTTTAGGGATTCCCAATTCTATAGCTAACATGGTTTTATGTTGACCATCAATACAACCAGTTTCATAATCAAGTTTTACAGTATCACCAAAGCCATATTTTATCATGACTTTTCTTAGAGCCTCGTATTTTTCTTCAGACATTGAGTTAGGATTAGATTTATCAAATTTGATTAGCTTTGGATCAATCATTCCAATTTCATGAACTAGTATTTTAGAATCCATTAGCTAACTCCAATCTTTATCTGAAGTAACAGTTGTTAACATTATTTTTTGAGTACAATTTGTAGAAATGCATTTACCGTTATTTTTCTGAATTTTTTCTAATGTCTCTTGTTCTAATGGAAGATAACAAGAAGGACATTTCATAATGGATACTGAATTAAAAATATTAGCACAGTTGAAACATTTGCATTGCCACACTCCAGGACGAGATTGAATTTCTATAACTCTGAATGAATCGCAGTTCTCACATGGAGTTCCATAGAATCCTGAAAAAATGGCCTCTACTTTGGATTTAGGTTCAAAAATAGGCAGAATATTTCGTACATTTCCTTTTAGAATCTTGCCAGATTGTTTTGATGTTAGATCATCCAAAATATTAATAGATGATTTTGATTTTGCAGCTCCATATTTTTTTAGATGCTTAATGAAAATACCACTACCATGATTGATGGTTTCTTCTGCAATAGTTTTAGCTAGTAGAAATTGTGTCAGTGTTGGAACGCTTTGTCTATTGTCCCATACTTCTTCTGCAAATTGTATAGATTTTATCAAGATGTGATTTTCTTCTGCAAAAGTATTTGGGTCTAAGTTTGAAACAAAAGGCATAATTTTTAATTTTGATTTTTGAGATTTTAGAAAGTCAATTAGTAAATCAATTGTTTCTATGTATTGTGAATTTTCCTCTTCAAAGTTTACTGAGTTTATTTTGGAACTATTATCGTTCCCGTTAACGGGAAAACTATTTCCTAACTCTTCTGTATTATCATTTGTATTGTGTGATTTAAACTTTGATGATACTTGTTCATACATGTAGTTTACAGCAGAGCCGTGTCCAGTTTCAATTAATTTAAGCCTAATTACATTTGCAACAGATTTAATTTTTTCTGGTTCACCTTCTAAAACACATTTCTCTTCTAGTAGATTGCACCATCCACTGTAGAAGTCCTTTCTGTTTTTGAATAAAATATCATTAATGTAATGTTGATCAGATTTTAAATCACCATTAAGAGAATCTAATTTTTTGTTAATTAATTCTAGTCTCTGTTCAGGAGTTTCAATAATCTCCTCTTCTTCAATAGTTTCATCTATCATGTTTGAGCAAAGTTACTAGGGAATACACCAGACAAATAGCACAGTAAAAAAAAGTTAGCTAACTGATCCGCAATAGCTTAACATTTTTCACCCAAATTTGTTGTCCTGGTTTTCTCTTATATGGAATTGGTTCTTTGAATTTTTCTAGAACTTTAATTTCCCATGCATAATTTTTAAATGAAATTTCTCTAATAGATAGAAATTCTATCAGGCCATGAGCATAGCCTTCAGATAAAAGATAGATAGGTTCTTCCAGTTTTATCGTTCTGAAGGTCCGAAATTCCTCTTTTTTTGTCTCATGAATAATCTGAGAGGCATAGGGCTGACACACTATGAAGCCTTGAGTCATTTTTTCGGATTATCTTCATAGTAGCCTAGCTCTGCTGCCATTCTTCTAATGGTGTCAGGCTGTCTTAGATTTGACATGCCTTTAGGAGCTAGTTTTTTGGAATAAAATGCCAAAATTTCAATGCAATCATCAGGTAGATTTACCTGAGTTCTATCTTCAACCATGACTATTCTCCTTTGTTTGCAGCTCTATCAATGTTTTGAGGTTCTCATTGATCTCATGTAGTAACATGAGTCCTTTACCTGAGAATATTGCCTCTTCTTTTGGTTCTTCTTTTGGTTTTGGTTTTTCTACTTTGCCAATTCTAGATTCATCAAAGTTTTCAGGATCTTTTTGTGGATTGCATGAGTATTTTTTGCCCTCTTCTGCATGTGAATCATATCCATAATGTTTTTGTGTACTGTCTAAATTATGGAATGCTGCTTTGTTTTTTGCATCTAACTTGAAAATGACAATAGTTTGACAAGTATTGCATCTAGACAAAGCTCCAACTTCTTTTGTCATCTTATGAAATTCACTCATGATTGATCCTCCTCTCGTTTTTTGAGTTCTGCTTCTACTTCTTTATGAAATTCTTCTAAGAAGGCTGTGAAAAAATGAGTTGAACCTCTTTTCATTGCTTCCAATTCTGCATCAGAAAATTTATCGAATCTGTTACTCAATTTTCTATCTCCGTTGTTTCTTCTCCAAACTGAATTGTACCTTCTGGGACAAACTTGTTTTTCTGTCTTTGGAGTAGAATTTTTGCATCATTGTTTAAATGATGTACCTTTATCTCTCCAATTG
>ENA-OREN01003770-OREN01003770.1-marine-metagenome-genome-assembly--contig:-NODE-3770-length-13811-cov-5.864642_pt1 | contig 13811 bp, 11 predicted proteins | sample MGYA00248624_ERZ508555 | MGnify/ENA primary metagenome ERZ508555 (study PRJEB26222, sample SAMN06267773) | marine metagenome | isolation source: Saanich Inlet, British Columbia, Canada | place...
TTTACTCCGAATTGTTGGGTTAAGTTTAACTCGTTCGAAATAAGAAATTTTAGATTGTTGTCTTAATTTGTTGGGGTACTATATTACCCTCTCAAAACCAATTCAAAGTATGATAGGCCATTATTCGCAATAAGTTAAACTGTTCTACAATATTTTCTCGTAATACTATGGTTTTAACTAAAAAATGACTCTGATCAATCCTCTACCACCTCATTAGAGACTCTAAACATTTTTGTATTAGGCATGGGCGAAATGTATTGATAAGGACTAATGCCTAATATTTCTTCTTGTATTGACCATATCAAATCTTGAAACCCTAACTTATGGCGAAATGCTACAGTACTTGAAAACCTAGGGTTTATCTCAAATATCATCGGTCGGCCATCTGAAGTAAGTCGTAACTGAATATTTATACTACCTTCCAACTGAAGAGCATTAGCAACCTGCTTACATAATTCACTAATACTCTTATTATTTATAACTTCAGCATATGAAGTTATTCCGCTTGCCAATCGACGACGCAAAATAATAGATCTTACTTCTCCATCTCTTAACCTGTACACACCACATGTATATTCATTATTTTTAGATGGAATATACTCCTGAAAGATATAGTTAGAATAAATCTGTTTATAGATTTGCACTTCATGGATATTTTTCAACAAATAAACTCTGCTATTTCCAGCTCCAAATCTACTTTTGAAAATACAAGGGAATTCCAACGGATCTCCTTCAGTTGAATCTACAGCCCAAGGCACAACTATATCATTTTTTTTTAAAAATCTTGAAGTTTCCAACTTATCAAACCCAATCTTAGTTGCCTTTCTTGAAGACATGAGTAGTGGAATAGCATCAAAATCAAATGAATCGCTTACAGAACTAAAGTACCTTAACTCTGGTTCAGAAGTAGGTATAACTGCATTAATTGCATATTTTTTTACAAGTTGATGCAACGCTTTGATATATCCCGAGTCAATAATTTTGGGAACAACTTCACATGAATCAAATAAGGATATACCAGGATGTTCATTATGTATATCGCAACCAATTACCCTATTGGAAATATCATAATTTTTCAAGATTCGCCCACAACTCTGACCTATATCTCCTCCTACTCCTGTAATCAATATATTTAATTTGTTCATTATCTGGTGAGTATCTCGCTTAAATACACTACTTCTGGATTTCTCATCTTCGCCTCCATTATTACTTCAATTGGATCATAATCTTCACAAAAAAAATCCACCTTACCGGACTTAGTATCCAACAAAGCCCACTGTGCACCTAATTGCCGATTCCTTGGCTGACCTACAGAACCAGGATTAATCACCGTAACATCCCCAAATCTTCTGATCATTGGATAATGTGTATGCCCTTGAATAACCCACTTTACATCAAGACTCGCATATTTGCCTAATGATTCGCCTACTGAGTCAATATAGATATATTCATCCTTATCAAAGGGGGAGCCATGGCAAAGCCAAATTTTACCATTTTCTGTCTCATATTCGATTGAATCTGGAAGAGTTATTAGCCAATCAATCGTTTTTCTATCCAGTTGATCTAGAGCAATGTTCAATCCACTACCATACTTCTCGCTTATTTTACGGAGAAAGTTTTGATTAGCTCTTGCCTTATCCAACATTCTGTCGTGATTTCCACGCACTGCTACTATATTCCAATGTTCAAGAAGTTTAAACACCTCTACTGGCCAGAAATAGTAGCCAACAAAATCTCCTGCAATCAGTATAGTATCAATATCTTGCTGTTTCACTGCATTCAAAACAACATTCAGTGCATAATGATTTCCATGAATATCCGCAAGAAGTGCAAGTTTCATTTTACAACCACTCTATCTCGGATATCTTCCAATGCACTTCTGAAATTTCTTGTTTTTGGTAAATCACTGGAAGGCTCAATCAGTTGATCTTTTACTTCACCTCCAGTGTGTTGTATTAAACTCACTCCAGGTATAAAAACTTCACAAACATCTTCCAACATTGAACGAATTGATGACTGCTCAGAACCTGACAACAAGTGTGTTCCATTAATATTGTTATGGATTATACTCACTATAGTCTCTGCGACATCCCAAAGATAGATATAGTTTCTTTGTGCACTCCCACTACCGTGCAATTGTGGAGTTTTTTTATTAATCACATCTATAATTATACGATTTAAACCAAGATGATCTGGCCCATTAAATCCAAATACACCCCCAATACGAAGTATGCAGTGCTTTGCACCAGATTCTATCACCAACTCCTCAGCAAGCCATTTACTCTTTCCATAATCAGTGTCGATGTCTACAGGGGTATCTCGTGTAATTTGTTCTGCTTTAACCCCACACACTATAGCAGCAGATGAAAAAATAAATTGTGCATCAGTCATTAATGCCAAATTTGCCAATAATCCTGTAGCGACAACATTAGGAATAAAGAGCTGTTCTTTAGTCACTTTTGCCCAACCAATATAAGCCCCAAAATGAACAATCACATCAAAATGATATGCAGTTAATCTGAGAATTGTCTCAGGTTTGGAAAGGTCTAAATAGAGAACACCAACATCATCCGACTCAGATTGTATACGGGTAGTTCTAATTATCTGCCATTTTTCTTCTTCCAGCCTTTTGGCAATTGCTGAGCCAATAAATCCTGTAGCGCCAGTAACTAAAATTTTTTTTAAATTATTCATGCTAGACCCTTAGTGAGTGCAAAAGTAATAAATACTGTCAAATCTCTCCCTGATTAACGCTATCGATAGCCTTACCTAACCATAGTAAATGGAGCCCTGTTTTTTACCCAGGTTAGAAAATCATACATCTTCGTTGACAAACACCGCAAGTTGTAAGGAGCACACTTCAAACCACTGATTTTTTCTGGTTAAAATTGTTATTTTCATCATTAAATTGCCAAAAAAATATCATTTTCAAAATTTCCGATTTTTTTACCGCTAAATTTACAGCTGAAATTCAGCAATTATCCATAAAAAAATCAATTCTGACCAACTTAAAAGCACTTTTTACTGTTATTTTTCTCCAACTTCTAGTGATAATGAAAATCTATCAATTTTTTATTGCACATATTGTAGTATTTTTTTAGCACCTAGCCCGTCACATACTTTACTTGCGTTTTTTGACATAATTCTCCATGATGAAAAATCATCAATTATCTCTTGTAAGTCTTGTTCAAAATTTTTAACAATTTTCACTGCATCTGTTTTTTCTAATTTTTTTGCTATTTTCTTCTGATTATCCGCAGTAACGTATAACAGTGTTGGCAAGCCTAGACAACAACGCTCCCATGAGGTTGAGCCTCCAGCCCCAATTGCCAAATCAGCACTTAACATTAATTCTGCCATATTATCCGCATCAATTATAATGGTTATACTTTTGTCTTTTACATAACTTTTTAGCATTTGATTATGTGGTGATTGCTTGCCTAATACAATGGTTACATTAAAATTATCGCTCAACTGTTGCAGAATAACATAAGTATAATTTTTACTATCACTGCCGCCTATACTGATTAATATATTTTTAATTTTTTTAGTGTTATACCTTTTTTCTAAGGCCTGTGCTCTTAACCTTGCAAACTCTGCTCGTAATAAAGCGTAATCGCAACCCAACAATAGCTCACAGTGATTTGGGACTTTATCTTTGTAATCTCTTATCTGAGATCCTAAGTTTTGATTTAACAACAGATCACAATCAAATTGTCGATCTGCTAAATCGTCAATTACCATTAGTTTTTTCACCAGTGGTCTTAATTGTTGATGCCATTTTATATCAAGCGCATAATGATCAACGATTAGCCAATCAGTTTTTTTCACCTTGAGTATATCAATACAATTATCAGCATCTTGCTGCTGGGTAGTCCCTAGCCAGTGAGAATGGGATAATTTATTGTCAACCTCAGTTTCTTCTAACAATTCTAACTCATGCACATTAAACCCACTTAAACGAATTTTACCTATGAGGCTGCCTTTATGTTTTCGACAAATAAACTCAATATTTGCTCCATTCTCTTTAAGCACTTGTGCCAAAGTCAGGCAACGCATCAAATGACCTGTGCCCATTTTTAAAGAAGCATCAACGCGGAAAACTATTTTCATTAGTTTAGACGCTTAAATCCACTATGGCATACCGGGCCCTCTAAAAGCGTGTTTACATCCATACCATCTTCACACTCCTTGATGATTGAAAATATTGGATCAAGGGCTAAAAAATACCCATCAATTACACCTTGTTTATGCTCTGTACAAGCATAAACACTGTTGCCAGCAAGATAACCCTGTTTGAGCATCTCTTGGGTAATTAGTGTTTTATAAGCGAGTGCATTGGTTGAATTAAATGTATAACCGCTTAATGCTGGAAGACCCCAAGTATCAATACTAAGTTCGTATTTATCTGCCAGATTTTGCCACTGATTAGAAATACTGTTGCCAATTTTAGTAATCACCTCCCAGGATTTTTCTCTTTCCATGACTTCAAGCGTCTTTAATGCTGCAGTTGGGCCAATACGTTCAGTCCAAAAAGTAGAGCTAATAAAGGTTTTCTGCGCTGCTTGCATAAATTGTTGCCGACCAATACAAGCTGATATCGCATAACCATTGCCTAGTGCCTTGGCAAAAATAGCCAAATCAGGTTCAACATTATATTTCTTATGCAAACCGCCAAAGGTTTCTCTAAAGCCAGAGGTGCATTCATCAAAAATTAAGATGATATTATTTTCAGTCGCTAAATTTCTTACCTTTTGCAGATAATTATCTTTTGGCTCTTCATTTCTAGAGACTTCCATTTTAATAGCGGCAATTTCACCATTATTATTTTTAATTAATTGCTCTAGCTGCTCAATATCATTGTAATTAAAAGGTAAGGTTGTTCCAGTCAAGCCTCTAGGAACACCATTGGGCTGTAAACCTGGCAATAGATAGCCATCAAGATTTTTATCGTTACTGAGGTTGGTTGATAAGTACCAATCACACCAACCATGATAACCACAGATTGCGATTTTATCCCTGCCAGTGGATGCACGAGCAATACGCACAGCAATTGAATTAATCTCACCCCCTGATCTGGCAAATCTTACCATATCCGACCAAGTGTGAATAGCAATCAATTTTTCTGCCAAATAAACCTCTTCTGGGCAATTAAGAGTGGACATATTACCATTTTTAACGGTTTTTATTACCGCTTCATCAACTTCAGGATGTCCATAACCTAATGTGTTAGTGCCAATACCCATAATCGACATGTCCGTGTACTCCTTACCATCCAAATCCCAGACTTTACAACCTTTAGCTTTGCTAAAGTAAGCCGGCCATTTTTCAGGCAAGAACTTCTCTGGCCTCTTAGAAAGTAGCATATTGCCACCAGGGATAACTCTCTTTGCTCTTTTATAAAGTTTTTGCCCTACCCCCATAGTTGCGCCCTCATTGTTTTTAATATGTTGATTTGCTGAAAAAAGCTCGGATTGTGACTTTCTCAGCCCTAATATCTGCTTCCAATCAAATAATATATCAGGTGAAAAATGTTCAAATACATTGGTGACCACAATTAAATCTTCTGGTTCATCTACCGACCATCTTTGATTGGATAAATCCTCAATATGTTGCATCGATGATTTTGAAAAACTAGCAGAATTGCGAATATAAGGCGTTACATGCTCTCGGTCAAATGCAGAGTTAGCCTCATTATTTGCATGCTTAATTGATGCAAATGACATGACTTCAATATCCAACCCATCTGGATAGGTTACTGGATCTATATTTGAAAAATAATCCACATTAGCTTGCTTATAAGCTTGAATGCATTGATCAACCAATGCTGAATCAACCAATGGACAATCGCCAGTAATACGCACAATAATATCTGCTTTTAAAGATTTAGCTGAATTGTAAAATCTATTCAGAACATCTTTTTCACTACCCCTTGTGCATTTATAGCCTAATGATTCTACCACTGATTGTAATTGATCGTTTTGCTTTTCTTTAGAAGTTGCGACTACAATTTCATCTAATTCACTAGATTGTGATAATCGAGCTAGTAGAAGCTCGATCATTGGTTTGCCAACAATAATCTTTAACACTTTACCTGGTAATCTAGTCGATCCCATTCTTGCTTGTACCAATGCTACTACATTTTTTCTTTTCATGATCAACCTTAAAATACTAAAACAGGTATTCCCTTAGTGTTATTTGTGCCGCATCACTTCCCAAGGAATAGTCAGAGAATCCCGCCTTGTGTCCGTACCTTTCTTTTAAAAAAGTCATACTTCCAAGATCGAGACTCTCAGGAGGATCTGGGCACAGTGATGTACATTAAAATATTTTACCGAGACTTTTGAATAATTCATAGTTTCCATCCCAAATTTAATCTTTTTTAATATACCTTAAACACGTATTTCTTTTAATTTCCTCTCTGTCATTGCAAGAGAATACGCCATCCAAACTAACCTTTCATTACCTTGTTTGAAAACCTCTTGTCTTACCGTCTTGTGAAAAACATCTCTATCAAAAATAGATGACGAATTAATAATATCATCCATACCAATTTTATCCCTATTGCCGGGTATCATCCAAAATGGTGCAGCAAAACCATACTTATTTCGTTTAGAGATAACTCCTCCAATATTCTTATCTACAAGTGTACGTAAGATATTCTTCCCTCTTCCTTTACTATCAATACGAAATTTTCCAGGAGTAGACATTGATAATTCAACAATAGATGTAGAAAGAAACGGCAATCGCACTTCAACACCCTCTTTCATAGAACCCCTATCGCTTCTAGTATTAACATAATCTGGTAGTGAGCTTTGTAAATATCCAAGGCTTAACCGCTGTAGAGTATCAAGACTATCATATTGCATAAACTCAACATCTCTGCTAACACCATATTTTTTAAATGCTGCATCTTTATATGATTCAGATATTAATTCTGACATTATATTTTTAGCTGTCCCTCCATGATTTGGCCTCGTTGCAACAGGATTAGAGTTTAAATACGCCCAATTAAGTAAATCTTGCGATCTACCTAGCCAGCTTTCTCTTGTTAGCGCTAAATCCTTGATACAAACCCTCTTTTCATGTGAAAATTTTTGCATCTTTTGAGTAATATTATGGACTCTTAAATCAACATCGTATCCATTTAATAACTCATCAGGTCCATCAGAAAGCACTAATACTTTCTTTCCTAACAACTTAGCTTGTTTAGCCAATATGCGAAATGAGGGAGAGCTTTCACAAAGTATGCCGTCAAAACAATCTGAAGCTTCCTGTTGATGCACAGACAAAGAATCTTCATCATACATAAAAAACTCTGTTAAATTAATGCCAAACTGCTGTGCAGTATATCTTGCTGCCTCTATCTCACTAATATCGCTACCTTTTCTTGGGGATATAAGACTACTAGTGCCGTGAATAGCGTCCAGCTTATGATTTCCGTACTTTGATAACATAATGTTTACCAAAGTACTGTCAATCCCTCCAGATAAAGTTGTGGCAAATCCAACTTCTGACGGAAGCCTTATTTTGCAAGAAGAATATATCTCTTGCTCATAAAGCTCAATCACCTCTTCAAGAGAAGGATTTTTATCAAAAAACCATTTCCATTTTTCCACATTTAGCTGTTTATAAAAGCTAGAACTAATATGATTAGTTTCATAATTAATCTTGATAGTTTCACCACCATATAATCTATTTACATCTTTTATCAAGGTTTTTCCAGGTGGTGCGGAACGATATTGAAGCGAACATACAATTGCTTCATCGTCCCACTCTGGATCTTTCTCCATAACAGCTAAAATAGGTGCAACTTCTGAAGAAAAAATTAATTCTTTTTTTCCAATATAATAATAAAGCGGCTTTTCTCCCAAAACATCGCGAGATAAATAAATATTTTTTTTATTTTGATCAATAAATGCAAAACTCCACATCCCATCTAAATATTTTAAGTAATCAAGACCAGAACTAACTAGTCCATTGTACAACACCTCAGTATCAGTACATGATGTGAATTTACACCCTTTTGCAACTAGTGGTTCTTTTAATTCCTTATGATTATATATTTCACCGTTAAAAGATAATACATAATTTTCATCAGAAGACCTTATTGGCAACTTAATTTTTTGCTCAACTCCAACTATTGAAAGTCTATTATTAAATATGCCAATTACACGATCATTAGAAATATAGAATCCTTCCTGGTCAGGACCACGATGAATCAACATCGAGCCCATTTTCTTCAAGCGATCCTCCAGCATAACAACAGGTGTATTATTCAGACCAACTATACCTGCGATGCCACACATATTCTATAAATACTCTTGAATAATTACTTTTGCAGCACGTACACCAGCGCCAGATGAATATGCACAAAAATATTGCTTAAGCATTTCTTTACGTAAACCTTCTTTCTCTTGCCATAACCTTTCTATTTCGTCTATAGGTTGTGATAAAAAATCTCTTATATTTTTATAGAAATCTTGCTCATCGGCATCAAAAATAAATATTCCTTTTGACAAACTTTTATGTGCTTCATCAGTAAGTGGGCTTTTATTTTTTTGATTAATAAATACTACTGGCTTGCCTGACATAACCGGCCAACTTAATGTACTTGTAGCACAAGTAGTTACTAATATACTATGCTCAGAAACTAAATAACGCATATCTATTTTTTTAGAAAAAATCTCTATATTATCAGTTTCTCTTATATCTTCTAGCACAGGATCGATATCGGCATACTTACGATTATCTACCGGATAGGTTTTATAGCGCACCTTATGTGGCAATTTGCTTAACACCTCGAGTATAAGCTTCTGCTCGATCCTAGCGTTGCCGTAATCTGTTCTATGAGAAATATTAAGGCCTATATGATATAAATTAGTTGAAATATAAACAATTGGTGCTGCTGATTTATCCATTGTTTTTGAATACTTCATACTTATAAGCCGCAAAGGCATGCCAACACTATAATGTGTAGCGTTATCAAAATATGATTTTTTTTCAACCTCTATGATTTTAGAATTATAAGCAAACATAACATCTGCTACACTACTGTCAAAAAGGACTTCTAAGATACTATGTGCTTTACTTATTTCCACTGTTACGCCGTGCTGACTGGAAAGCATAGGTATATTATTTTTTCGACAAGCATGTGCAAGTGCGCAGCCTTTTGTATTTCCAGGTGCATTAACCAATACAGCTTGCTTAATATTATCATTATTTATTAGAGTTTTTTCCCATGCTTTAGCTAATAGTTTAAATTGCTTAAACTGTTCTGCTATATGTCTCTTGAATTGTAGCATTGTAATCTCTACAGCAGATGGAGTCACCCATTTCTTTACTCTTTTACGCATAATTGGTGAGATAGACTTGTAAATCTCTGCAAAGATCTTATCTAAAACTATGTTTTTTTTCTCAGGTAATGACCCTACTAATCCTATTTTTGAAATTCTAACCCAGTGTCGTACTAGAGAAGATGCTATTTCTATATTTAACTCGTTCTCATTGGGCATGAGAACCTCTTTTTTAAACATCCACTTTGGAAAATTTCTCATTAATTTTATCGCCAACCGATAAATAATGGTTTCATAGCCTGCAACTTTGAAGCGCTTCCAATAGGAAACTCCTTCTGTAGTAAGCATGTTCCATTCATCATTTTTTAATGTGTATTTCACCATTGAAAAAAGTGGGTTATCTGAAAGTAGTTGATCCCATGGGGAGTTCATTATATTGCCTGCTGGGCCAGTCATTCCATCTACATAAATAAATAATCTAGGTTCGGTAAAATCACTCTCCCCCAAACAAGCAACCTTATATAGGGCTTTCTGGAAACGGTATGTAGCTTGGGAAATGGTAAGTGCTAACTCTCTTTCAACACCAGTAACTTTCATAGATTTATCAAATATGTCTTTAGTTAGTTTTTGAATCGTACTTTGAAATTTTTCCAGCTCTTCAATAGTCCATCTAGATTCAACATTATGAATATTTTTTTTCTTATTCCACAACATTGCTGGTGAACTAGACTTAATACACGCAGACTTAGGTAAGTCATGCTGATAGGCCCAATCCAATGCTTGTAGGCTATCACAAAAAACTGTGTTATATTTAGAAAAATCAACTGATTCTATATGTTTTGACAACTTACACCTTCCAATTTGACGGGTTAAGAAAAATTGGATCATTAATTGAAATATTAGATAATTCAACTGCATTGACTTTTACTGAAGACGCATTAATAATTTCGTACAACTGCTTCAAAGAATCAACACCAACCACAACTTTATCAATCTCAGTTAAACTCTGAACAAAACCAAGAGCAAGTTGCAGTTTAGTTAAATTTTGTTTTTTTGCCTCTTTATGAAATAACTTTAATGTGTCTTTGATAGGATTAAACCAAGAAGGAATAGTATCAGTTGACATTAAGAGCAAACCTTGAAGAAAGGCACTTCTTGCATGAATTTCTACATTATGTTTTTTTAATTTAATAAGGCTGTCATTACTAATCAGCCTTTGATCAAGTATATTAATTGGAAGCTGAATCAGATCGATCGAAAAATTATCTAATAAATAATCAATTTGTTGGCTGTTATAAACTGAAGCGCCTATTTTTTTTACCAAGCCTTGTTGTTTTAACCGTGCCAATTCTATAAAAAGAGCGTCGAACCGCTTATGTTCTATTTCGTTAATATCGTGAATCAGCAGACCGCACACCTTTTGTTGTTTGAGATTTTTTAAAGATTGATGAAAATTTCTTACAACTTCATTAACACCTTTTTTAATGGATGTAGTTTTGGTGATTATTTTGAAGTCATTAACAACAAACTTGCCTAAGACCTCTTCGCTATTCCCATAGCTTGAAGCCGTATCTAAAGTATTAACACCGTTTTTTTGGGCATAATTTAGAATTGCATGCACTTCTTCAATTTGTACTTGTCCTTTAGTGTTGGCAACACCATAATCAATACCAAACTGGACAGTGCCAAGCGCTAATTTCATTTTAAACTTAACCTCATCTTGAGTCCATTATTAACTTCCTTAACCACCTTAAATTGCATTTTCTTATAGGCAGTAATTGCAGGTATATTGTTTTTATCTACACCTAAATTAATATTCTTAATTCCAAAATTTTCTTTTAAATACTCGCTACTACGTTTAATCACCTCAGACGCAACATCTTTTCCTCTCCACTCCTTTTCTCCAATTAAAATTCCCATTGTAGCTGACTTATTCTCAAAATTAATTGGCTCATATTTTATATTGCCAATATGCTGAAAATCATCTGTAAAAATAGCCAAAAATAAAATATCTTCTCTGTTTTTTCTCTCTTCTATATATTGTATTAAATCACCAATACTTGCTTTTTTTTGAGCGAAAGAAATATATTTACTAAACTTTAACGATTCATTAAACCATGACAAATACTTATCTGTAGCATCTTTTACCGTTAAGGTTCTCAATTGGAACCGTTCAGTATTTATAACCATCTATTTGTTCAGTAATTTCTTGATTGAAGAAATTACTAATTCTTGATCCACATTACTTAACCCGTAATATAGTGGGATAGACAATGTGCTCTGATAATATGCATTGGTTACAGGAAATTGTTCAATCTTATAACCCATATTTTGATAGTATGGCTGCTTAATAATAGGAATATAATGCACATTAGCCTTAACTCCAATATCTAACAACTTACTAAATAAAGCTTTTCTAACCTTATTGTCAGCTACTCTAATAACATAAAGATGGCATGCTGAAGCTCTTCCCGATTTCTTCACCAATGATTTAATAGTTGTATTTTTAAATTGTTCATTATACAATTCTGCAATTTTATTCCTATATGCTACGTACTGATCAAGGCGTTTCAATTGACTATTTCCGAGTGATGCCTGAATATCTGTCATTCTATAGTTAAATCCAAGGTAGATTTGTTCATAATACCAAGTGCCATCTGGCTTATTCTGCATCTTAACTGGGTCACGGGTTATGCCATGACTGCGTAATAACTCCATCCTCTCAGCCAGTAGTAAACTATTAGTCATTGCTGCACCACCTTCTCCAGTGGTGATTATCTTAACTGGATGAAAACTAAATACGGTAATATCGGAATATCGACAATTTCCAACTGTCTGACTTTGATATTTTGCTCCAATTGCATGTGCTGCATCTTCAATTATTTTAAAACCATACTGTTGACTTAAAGCGTGTATTTCTTTCATATCGCAGGGCTGCCCTGCAAAGTGAACCGGTATTACTATTTTAGGAAGCTTGCCTGCTTTTTCTGCATATTCTAACTTTTCTTTTAACTTTTCAACACTCATTAACGCAGTGTCAGGTTCAATATCAACAAAATCGATAGATGCTCCACAATACAAGGCGCAGTTAGCAGAGGCAACAAAAGTGATGGGTGACGTCCACAGTATATCGCTAGACCCTAAGTCTAGTGCAAGGCACGCTATATGGAGAGCTGAAGTACAACTGTTAACTGCAACAGCATGTTTTGCTCCAGTATAGTCACACAATTTTTGTTCAAACGCAGGAACAGCTGGCCCTTGAGTTAGAAAGTCTGAGCGTAAAACCTCAACAACAGACTCTATATCGTCTTCAGTAATATCTTGTCGACCATAAGGGATAATTCTAGATTTTTCCAATTTTATTTTTATTGCTTTTAATCCACTGTTGTAGAGTCTCTATCTCCATCCACTCTTTATTATTATCGCTTGTATAGCTAAAACCATTTTCTACTGGTATTCCATCTTTAATCATAACTTTAGAAGATGACCAATTATTGATAGCAGGTAATATTTTATAGCAATCATCGTATTCATAAGTGTAAGTAGAATCATCCGCGCCAATCATCTCCTCGTGCAGTTTTTCACCTGGTCTAATACCAACAACTTCATGTTTGGCATCTTTATCTATCGCTGTTGCTAAATCTGTAACTTTCATAGATGGAATTTTTTTAATATAAATCTCACCTCCGCACATATCATCAAATGCCTTCCATACAAGTCTAACCCCCTCTTCCAAGGTAATCATAAAGCGAGTCATGCGTTTATCCGTAATTGGCAATACGCCTTGCTTTTTTTCTTTTATAAAAAATGGTATTACCGAACCTCTAGAACCCATAACATTACCATAGCGCACAACTGAAAACTTAGTTTTATGTTCGCCTGAATATGCATTGCTTGCTACAAACATCTTATCAGATGCTAATTTTGTAGCACCATATAGGCTAACTGGCTTACTAGCCTTATCAGTTGATAGTGCAACAACATTTTTAATATTGTGATCAATACAAGCATCAATTAAATTCATTGCGCCGTTTATGTTGGTTTTAATACACTCAAATGGATTATATTCTGCGGTTGGCACAATCTTAGTGGCAGCAGCGTGTACCACGTAATCAATACTGTCTAATGCACGATAAAGTCTATCCTTATCTCTAACATCTCCAATGAAAAACCTTACTCTTGAATCGTGCTGATACAATTTAGCCATTTCCCATTGCTTCATCTCATCACGAGAATAAATAATAATTTTTTTAGGGTTGTACTTCTCTAAAGTCATTTTCACAAACGCACGGCCAAATGACCCTGTACCGCCTGTTATGAGTATTGATGAATTAGTAAGCATTGTAATCCTGTTTTATTCATATGTAAATGCGTATTATAAATGTACAGCTCCCAATAATACTTAAATTTACATAACAAGTATTATTGGCATTAATCCTACTTGAATTCGCATAATAAGTGCAATTTTAATTGTAATTAAATAGCCAGTTGCAATAAACTTTGCTATTTTCTTAC
>ENA-OREN01003771-OREN01003771.1-marine-metagenome-genome-assembly--contig:-NODE-3771-length-13809-cov-3.956816_pt1 | contig 13809 bp, 10 predicted proteins | sample MGYA00248624_ERZ508555 | MGnify/ENA primary metagenome ERZ508555 (study PRJEB26222, sample SAMN06267773) | marine metagenome | isolation source: Saanich Inlet, British Columbia, Canada | place...
AGAGTTAGAAGAGTTGTTACTAAATAAAGAATTTGAAAATAAAAAAATAGACATTTTATGGGACCAGTTATCACACAATAAATCTGGGCACGCATATCAAGAGTTACAAATGTTTATGCTTCGTTTGGAAAAATTGCAAAGAATTTTGGTTCTTGCTAAAAATAATCACCGGTTTAAAGAACAAAAAGAAGGTTTAGAAAATTTAATAGTGGTTTTGAAACTGCTTGAAGACACACATGTTATTGAACAACTAATCCAAGTTTGTGTAGAGGAAGTTAAGTCACGATCTTGGGGGAATTATTTACATTATTTTCAAGAAGAAAAAGCAATATCATATCATTTTGAAGAAGCGTTAAAAAAAATAGGTATCGATGATCTAGAAAAATACGTAGTGAGATCTGGCCAGGATACGATTGATGTGTCAAAACTAACTTTAAAGGAGGTTCCACTTGTAATTTTAGCATTGATTCTTTCTCCAATTTTGATTCCAGTATTTTTGTACAAAGATATGAAAGAAAAGAAACAAATGATAATAAAAAAGAGAAATTTTTCTGGAAACATCATTTTTTCAGACACTATCAAAATGCAAGCATATCTGCACGAAATAAATGCACAAGAGTATTCAGAAGAAGTCATTGGTAAAGTTATTGCACTTAACAAAAAACATGGATTTGTTGTTAGAGGGGATTTTACTATTGAACACTTAAATGCATTAGAAGAAGTACTAAAGAAGTACCACATTGGTGAAACACATAAATTTTTGAGATCAGTATATTTTCTTAAAGGAAACCCAGAAGATTATGAATCTATATTTGAAGGATTGTATGTCCCCCAGTATAAATCTGTTCGTGTTTTTATTGACCTAGGTGAATGGGTTTCAGTATTAGAACATGAAATTGCCCATGCAAGATCATATGGGCTTTCAAACCATTGGAGAAAAAAATGGGCTGTAACAAACAAGTTTGGTATTAGTTTAAAGCTTGCACAAAAATTAGCAATTAAAAGTCTAAGAAATAAATTTGATAAGGAAGGGAGTTATTCTAGTTGGAAAATCTCTTCATATCTTCCAGCGATTGGTTATGCACACCCATATGGGGCCACGAACATAGAAGAAGATATTGCCACTATGGTGGAAGCTGTGATTGATCCAAAAGATGATTTTCAGATGGCTAACAAAGAAAAAAGTTTAGTTGTTGCATTTTTAGAGGTTTATATCAAAAAAACAAAATTACTTAGAAAATTTGGGTTTGTAACAAAAAAACAAGCTGAAGATTTCATCACATATTTAAAATTGATAGCTATGTCTTTTTTTAGAAATAATACAGCTAAGGAAATTGAAACATATGCAAATTACTTTGATGAAAGACTAAAATTAGATGAAAGACTAAAATTGCTATTTGAAAAAAGAATAAAATCATTACAAAAAAAGCAGATGACTAAATTAGTTCTAGAATGGGAAGCTGTCCAAAATACTGTTCTTCCGTACAAAAAGATACAAAAAAGAATAAAAAATCATTCTTGGAAGGTATTTGGAGACCACCTTCTAAACACACCAGGTCGTGGACAAATGTATGGGATGATTTGGTTAGCGGGCGCTCATGGTCCAAGAGATGACATCGAGATTTTCATCTCTTTTTGTAATTCAATGAGTGATCCATATCAAATGTCTCGTGAAAAATTTGGACTATTTAATTTGAGTTTATTTCTTCCTTATGTAGAAGTTTATCTTGCAAAATTAGAATTATTAGAAAGTTACAACATGATAGTAATTCCAAGAGAAATAAAAGAAATTTTGGAAAACCTCCAAAATTTTTCTAAAAGAAAAATTGAAAAAGAATTAAATCGATATTATGGAATTCTTGGTCCAATCAGAAACAATATTGAAATTTACGGGGAATTTTTAAAAGAAGATTTGGATATTCTTAAAAAATATTTAAATGGAAAAGGGATAGATATTGATGTTGATAAGTATGTTATTTTAGCGCAGGAAAACCATGATCACCAAAGAACAGAATAAACAACAATCTATTTTCTGGTTAGGAATGGCGATAGTGCTTGCTTCTTTAGGAATGTATTATAATGAGAAATTGGCTTACATTGCTTCTGGATTCATCATAGCAACTTCTGCGTTCAGATTGTATTGGCTACAGAAAAGGTTGAAAGATTAATTACTTAAAGTATTTTTTAGTAACTAAAGGAAGGAACGCAAAGATTACTCATCCTTCTTAAGAAGACTTTCGAGGTCTAAATATTCGGGTAATTCTCTTGGTCTCTGAACTGGTCCTTCGACCATAGTTCTAGGAACCCTGGGTTTCTTAACTGGCTGTTTGGATTTTGTTCTCCCAGTAAACTGCAAGAATGCCCTGATACTAGAAACAGCTGAGTCAACAAAAGCAGATCCAGCTGCTGCCATAACTGAAGTTGGAAAGGTATAGAAATTAATAATGCTTGCAGCTAAATCATTGGCGGATTCAAACCCCCTTGAAGCAACACTATTCCTATAAGAAGCAATTTCTCCTGAAGGTAAAAGGTCAACCCAAGGTTGTACATCTAATCCGTACATATGGACATGAGTATAACTTAATGCCGTAACAGCAATAACTGCAGCACAGGCAATAGTTCCTTTTGTACCAGTTATATCAATCCAATCTTTTTGCAGAGTATGAGCCATAGCACCAGCTGCAACACTCAAGCTATCTTTAAGAGAATTATGGGAACCAATTTCCCTATCAGCAAAGAGGTGTGCATCATAAACGGCCCTACTTGCTGGATCTGACAAAACATCATATGCTTCACGAACAGATTTAAATTGCTCTTCAGCAAAAGGATTATTTGGATTTCTATCAGGATGAAATTTTAATGCTTGCGAACGGTATGCTCTTTTGATATCTTTGAGTGTAGCATCTGGCCGTGCTCCCAAGACTGAATATAAACTATCTTCCATGGCTTCAAAAAGGAGCACTAGCTTATAAAGTTATTCCTAAAAAGTAGTGATTACAGTCGGTTGTCATTCGCCATACGTTCTTTGTCAAGGTAATGTCTATTCCAAATAACAAATTTAGAGTTTGCTTTTGAATTCCATGAACCTTTGCATAAGTTCTGGTTGTTTAGCAATCTCCATTAAGAGTTTGATACTCTTGTCCATTTCAGAGCCCATTATCTCTTTGTCTTGGACAGCTACAGTAACACTTAATGGATTACCACATTTGTAACAATACCTTGCAGAAGAGTCGTTAGTAGTGCCACAACCACATATTTGTACTTTAAGTTTAACTTCTTCTTGCTTTTGCAAACCGTTCATTAACAAGAAGGCGTCTTCAATCTGTTTGTTACATAGGTGAACGTATGTCCTTACTTGTTTTGAACCAGGAGTCCATCCAAAATACTTGCACATGATTAGTTCTGTCCAGTGAGGAGCGTTTAGTGTTGCTCTACTATGCCTAAACCAATGCAAATTATGTATCTTGTTTACTTTTGCTTTTGTAAAACATCTACGCACTAATTTAATGACTCCTCTATAATTTAATGGTTGAAACATTCTGTTTGGACTTTCTCCTAACCATAACATAGATTCAGGATCATCTGTATAAGGATGAAGTTCTAACCATTGTACAACATAAGGTAATGACTTAGCAAATTGTACTGTTCTTTTACCTGTCTTACCATCAACATGAGCAATCCCAATGTTTTTTTGTATTTCAATGTGTTTTACTTTAATACCAAGGATTTCTCCAGCCCTTAAACCAGTTTCATGAAGAAATTTAATGAAAGCTTTTTCCTTGATGGTCCTGCAACCTTTAGAAACTACTTTTTCTATATCTTCATCTGTAAGAATTGTTGAAGGATCAATTTGTTTTTCTTTATACGCACGTTTAACCTCAGTCTCAATAAAATCGTACAGTTTGTGAACCCTTCTGCGAGTTAACTCATCTTTTGCATAGAACCTCTCGTCTTCCTTCTTGAACCACTTATAGAATTGTTTAATGCAGCGTCGATAATCTGATTTAGTATTCTCTGTGTATCCTTCTATTTGGTTAATATAAGCTACAACAGATAAGACATCATTTTTTTCTACTTCGTCTAATGGCTTTTGAAGAATTCTTTGAGAATTATTTTCAAATAGAATCATTCTTTTGAGTTGGTTTGTCAATTTTCCTACTCTGTACTCTTTTGTTCCAGTACCTAGCAGATATTGTTGAAATAAACATAATAATTGATAATTTTGTTCTCCAACATCATCACTATTAAAATTTTTTAGAATATTCTTTCCCCAATTCTCACTATACGTTCTTGCTTTCATTCGTTCTTTCAAGCAGAAATGAGCCTTTTAAATCCTTTAATACAAATAAATAAAAAATGTATTAAGGTGGGATTAACACCTGTAAGAAAGAGTGCCCTGGCCGGGATTTGAACCCGGGTCACCGCCTGACTTTGACGCGAACTCGCCCCACGAAAGGGCGGTATGATAGTCCGGGCTACACCACCAGGGCATGAACATTATTTGGGGTGTAGCGCTTTTTATTTCTTAGAAACACAAGGTCTTTCTAAGATGCCACTGTGGCACGGTTTTTGTGAATATGTTGTTTTTAAAGTTTGTGCTTATTTGGTTTTTAAAAAATAAGTTTAAAAAAAATATCTTAGAGTTTAAGTTCGATCTCTTCTTCTTCAGCTTTACCTTCACGACGGATAACTTTTACAGCGTCCATTGCTACAGTAATTGGAATTGGTACAGCAGCTTCAAGAAGTTCTACAACAACTTCTTCTTTTTGCTGGTTAATTCTCATAACTTTAGCATTTTCACGTTTGAAAGGACCTGAGATGATTTCAACAATATCACCTTTGTGAATGTTCATCTCAACTTTAACTTGTTCCAACATGTGTTCGATTTCTGGGTAAGCAACTTCGCCGCCCAAAATACCACGTGCGTATGGAACTCCAGCTACTGCCATTTCAGCGTCAGTTTTAGTTGCAGCTTCTACAAAGATGTATCCACGCATACCATTAGGAAAAATAACTGCATATACTTGAGCTTTACTTTTTTCAAGTTTAGCCATTAAGTAATCAACTACTTGGTCTTCACGGTTAGCTGCTGTTCTTAGTGCAAAAATTTTAGTATTCATTTCTTCTGACATTGTGTATCCCTATAATATTAGTTGTTTAATCATGAAAAGTATAAACCCAACAGCGCCAATTAAAGCAATTCCAAGACCAGTAATTTTCATAGCTGCGATGTATTCTTCGCGATTTGGTCTTTTTGTAATTCGAAGTACTCGAATTGTCTGTTTCCAAAAACTCTTGATTTGGAGTTTTAATGACTTCTTGTTGCTGTCGCTAGCTTCCATATATTAAAGTCAATTTGGACAATTTGTTTATAAATGTTTTGGTGAATCCGTGGTAAATTTAGGCAATGATTAGGACTATAATTGGAAGAAAGAAGCTAATTTTGAAAGAAGAAGCTTTTTATTATAAGAATTTTGAGAGTTTGAGTGGTTTATTCTGATTTAAAGCAAAGATGTGTTCCTGCAAAGTATTTGCCAGAGAATTTTTCTCGCAAAAGGCTTGGAGAATTGACAGTTCTTGAATCTTTATGTATTGCAGGGGTCAGACTGAGTTTACCTGAAGAGGAAAATAAAAAGATGTTGTTAACCAAAAGACTTGGAAGAGATTATATCTTACGCTCTTTTGCTGGACCTTTAGTTGTTGAATATGACTGTGATGTTGATTGGAGGATTAGTGGTTTTTCATATCTTAGTGGTATTGGCGGATCTTGTGTTTTAACTCCAGCTGGAAAAATTTTCTTAGAGAATAGAACACTTTCACTTCCAAGTATCGGACCCAACGGATTTAGGATGACATCAATTGGAAATTATGATTTTGTTGTAAGAAACATGAAAAGTATGAGAAAAAAAGTACAAGAAGATATCCAAAAAGATCTTGATTTTAAGGCATTGATGTTATTATTGCCAAAAAGTGTTTAGTTTCTAAAGATTGAATGTTGTGGGTTGTCTTTTTAAAAAAAGGCTTATTTTTGTGAACTATGACTTATTTACCAATAATTAATCATGGTGGTGCTTATAGAGACATACTTCCTGCAAGTGAATTTCGTGAAAATGGTTCTGTGAATGGAAGAATTATTTGGAATGATTCTTTGTTAGACGACCTTGGGTTCTCTGCAGAGATCCCACTATCTGAATTAGATGATTCTGAAATACATAATGGAATTTATGCAGTAAACGCAATTGCTGATTTTGAAAGAATACTTCTTGGAATAGATAAAACTGGCTCAAGCTTTTCTGACTCATTAGCTGTTCATTTGATGGGTTTTTATGAAGATTGGGGATTTAGAGAATTACACGCCTATGGTCCATTAAATGAAATTGACCATACTGAAGCAGGACTTAGGATTAAGAATTATGCTTCAACTAATAGATATGGTTCAATAGAAGGAGCCAAAGAACTTATTGCTAGAGTACTTGCTAAACGTCCATTTGTTCAAGTTACAGCACATTTTCTTGGAGAAAGATTTGATATCGGTTTTGGTAAAAGGTTGGGACCAAAGGTTGATTATACACCAGTTGAACTAACTCCATATCTTTGTGCTATTGCTCCAACACAGATAGAGAATCTTTCTGCTCTTCAAAATTTTGAGCATGAAGATGAATTTAGAGGAGTTAGAAAAACAGCATACCAACTTGAAGATGACAAAGGCACATATGTTTTAATTCAAGAAGGAGAAGTTGTCGGAATTAATAACAAAAGAGGAATACAAGGAACTATTCTTAGAGCAAGAGAATATGATCCTGATTCACCTATACTTGCTCATAAACTTGGGCACGAGATTGATTTAAGATTGGCAGATAAAATTTTGGCAGAAGACTTTTCTGGCGTTAATAAAAGAAAAAAGATGAGATTAAGTTAATTCTTTCAGATTCGAATACTTGTGATCTTACTGATACCGTCATTCATACTAACTCCATACAAGTTGTCTGCTTCACTAATGATTGAGTCATTGTGACTTACAACAACGTACTGAGCGTGGCCACTGTATGCTTGTAAAAGCTTAGCAAGGCGTTCAGCGTTGTGTTTGTCAAGCGCTGCGTCAATCTCGTCAAGAATATAGAACTTTGCTGGTTCGTGCTCTTGTACTGCGAAAATAAAAGCGAGTGCTGTTAGTGTTTTTTCTCCACCACTAAGAGATTTAAGATCCATGTGGCGTTTTCCTGTGATTTTTACTTTAATTGACATTCCATCATCAAAAGGACGATCTTTGTTTTCAAGTTTAAGATAAGCATCACCTTTTTTGAAAAGTTTAGTGAAAATCTTTTGAAAGTGTTTATTCACTTCTTCAAAGTTGGTCATGAACTTTTCTTTTTTACGAACTTCAATCTCGTTCATAAGTGTTAGAATTTGAGTCTTCTCAGTTTCAAGAGATTCTTTTTTCTCGATAAGTTTATTGAATTCAATTTCAACTTGTTCATAGATTTCAAGAGCTTTCATGTTAACTGCGGACATCTCGCCCATCATAGCTTCAAATTTGGAAATTTGTGCATACAATTCTTTTTCAGACATATCTGTAATAATTTCTGCGTCTTTATACTGCTCGAATTCTTCTTCAAGAACAGAAAGTTTTGCTTTAATTTCAGCGTTCTTTAAGGCGTGAACATTGATGTCTCGCTCAAAGGATCTGGATTTGTCTCGAAGGTTTTCAATTTTTCCTTCGGAAGTGCTGATTTGAGTATTATGTTTTTCACGTTTGTTGAAAAGTTCTTTGTACTTAGCATAAAACTCTTTAGCGGCAGCTTCTTTGATTTTCAAGTCAGCTTCTTCTTCTTTAATATCATGAGACCGAGTTTGTACTTCTTCTTGAAATTGACTTAGTTCTTTGTCATGCTGCTTAATAATTTCACCCATCTTTTCTAATTCAGGGCCAATTAATTGACTTTTTTGTGATTCTAAATTTTTAATTTCATTTTCACCAGTAAGCATAAAGTCGTAACATCTTTGTTTTGCATCTTGGTAGGCTGAAAGTTGCGCTACGATTTTTGGGTCACTACTTTGCATAATTTTGGATCTGAGCATTTGTTTCTCGCCTTTTAAAAGTGCTAACCCTCTATTAACTCCAGAAATATTTCTTTGGATTTCGCTAATTCTTTGATCAGTAAGTTTGAGGGTTTCAATTAATTCCTTTTTGAGACCACTACTTGCGTCAAGTTCGTCAGTATCAAGGTGAAGAATTTTTTCTAATTTGATGATCTCTCCTTCGAGTTCACCTTTAAGTTTTCTTAAAGATGTTATTTCTTCATCGTTTGCTGCTCTGTCCATTTCAAGTTTACTGATAACAGATTGTTCATCACTGATTTGAACTTCAAGTTTTTCAATACGCTCAAGTGAATCTCGCTCTTTGAACGCTGAACCTTTACGATTGTTTCTAAATCCACCTGACATAACTCCACTAGTTTCAGTTAAAGAACCATCAAGAGTTGCCATTCGCGCTTTTCCAATTCCAAGTTTTCTAGCGGCATTTAAGTCTTCAACAACAAGTGATCTTCCAAACACGTAAGCGAAAGCTTTTTTGTATTCAGCTTTGAAATTGATTAAGTTAAGTGCAAAGTCATGAACTCCAGGAAGGTTTAGAAGTTTTTTATCTTCAGGGGTTATGGAAATTGATCTTACTTTGTTTAGTGGGATGAAGGATGCACGGCCAAGTTTTTGGGATTGCAAATATTTGATACATTTAGCTGCTGTCTCGTCTGTGTCTACTACTAAGTTTTTGGTACGGCCACCTGCTAAAGTTTCTAAAGGCACTGCGTATTTTTTGTTAACTTGACCAAGCTGAGCTACTGTACCGTAAACCCCACTAAATTGACGTTTATTATCCATAATTGCTTGAATTGCTGCACTACCTTGAATATTTGCTTGAATAGAATGCGCTTTTGCTTCAAGTTTAGCATGTTCTTCTTGCAGTGAGATTAACTTTTTTCTAGAATGAGAAATTTGGCTCGCGTAAGATGAATCTTGATCAAGAGATTTACTAAGTCTTAGCGCTGCTTGTTTAAATTGGTTTTTCTTGTTTTTTAAGTCGTCAAGTTGATCCTTATGCTCTTTTTTAAGATTGTTAACTTTAGCAATTTGTTCGTCGATTGTTTGAATTCTGAACTCAAGCCTGTCTTTTTCTCGGAGCAAATCTTGCTGCTCTTGCCTGATACCTTGAGCGGATGCTGCTTTTTCTTCGATGATTTTTTCTTTAGCTTGAATCTCTTCTTCAATGTCTTTGGAATCACCCATTGAATGTTTAGTTTTGAAAGACTCGATCTTACTTTGGATTAGTTCTTGCTCAGCTTTTTTTTGCAGCATTTGTTTTTTAAGATCCTGCATTTTCTGATCATAATCTTTAGTACGTTTTTGCAAATCTGCTTTTTCATTCTCAAAAGACTTTTTTCTGTTTTTTAGTTTTTCAATTTCTTCAACTAAAGTTTGAGACCTGGTTTTGTTTTGAATCAAACTGGTTTTTAATTCTTCAATGTCTTTTTGTAATTCAACTTGGTCTTTGTCGCCTTTTTGTTCAATCTCATCATTGATTTCTTGAATTAGAGTTCTATTTTCTTCAATTTCTGTTTTTAGAATGGAAACTTTTTCTTCAAACTCTTTTACCTTAAGTTCTGTTTTACCTATAGTCTCATCATACTTGGCTTTAGCTTCAAGTTTGTCGTCTATTTTGATCTTCAAATATGATGCACGGTAACTATGACTTTTATCTTTTAATTCTTTGAATTTAAGAGCTTGATCACGATCTTTTTTTAGTTCTCTTAAGTATGCTTTACGCTCTCTTAGAACTATTTGAGCATCATTTAGTTTGTCTTCAGCTTTGTTTAATTCCTGCATAGCTTTTTTCTTTTTCTCTTCGTAATGTGAGATGTCTGAAATTTGTTCAATAATTTGTCTTCGTTCAACACTAGGCATGTCAACGAACCTGGTGATATCACCTTGTAAAATGATGTTGTAACCGTCAGGATTAATGTTTGCATGACCTAGATAATCAACAACTTTGGTTCTTGTAACTTTTTCTTTATTGATTAAATATTGAGAAGTACCTTTTGACTTAACAATTCTTGAAATAGTAACTGTATTTGAGTCTGTTGGGAAGTCTCTTTTGGAATTATCAAACTCAATTTCTACAAGCCCTTTACTCATTGGTTTTTTGGATTTACCACCGTTGAAAATTAAGTTAGCTGCTTTTTCAGCTCTTAAGGATTTTGCTGAAAGTTTTCCAAGAACAAAACAAAGTGCATCTCCAACATTAGATTTTCCTGAACCGTTTGGGCCTAGAATACAATTATACTTATCGCCAAAAATAATATCAGTTTTATTAGCAAATGATTTGAAACCATGCAAAGAAAGTCTTAGTATTTTAGTCACTGTTCACCCACCCATAAAATGTACTAAAACAAGTCCATTAGATTAAGACTTGAATATGAGAAATACTTGAGTATGGGTTTAAAAGGGTTGCGTTTTAAGCATTTTTGTATCTGTAAAATAAAAATAACTTATATTGTGCTTCAAAGATATCTTTATAACTTCAATATTGGCTTTTTTTTACTGATGTCACTTGTAGAAGTAGTTGAAAAAACAGTTATTGCTCGAATGGGGCAAGTCACAGATAATTTGCTAAATAATCAAAATTTGGCATTATTTAGAGTTGCAGTGCCTCCAGCCAGTGATGGTAGCCTTGGTGCGTGTTTTGAATATATTGGACTTGGTGGAAGAGAGGTTGGAGTTTTAGATTTGGTTGTTAACAGAAGTGAAGGCAGAATTACAGCCTACCTAAATGATGTTCCACAAGGAACTACACCACTGAGTGATTTAGTTGTTATTGATGAGAGTAATTTTGAACTTAGTTATAGAATTGAAGAGGGAAATCCAATTCAAATTTTAGCAATAAATGGAAACCCATTAGTTATCGATACTGAAGAGTCAAGAAGAGTTATTTTGAGCGATAATATAGTTTGGCCTAGCATGGGAGATAAATCTCTAAGAAAAGTCAACGTACTAGGAAATTATGGAGAAATAGAATTAGGCGATGAGGTTGATGGCATTTATTTTTCAGACTGTAAAACTAGAGGCATTAGACTAATTGATGGGAATGACACAGATTTAGTTAGGGCGTCATCAATCCCAAAAACATTTATTCTTGATGTAGGGAGCTTGGCTTCAAAAAGACGAAGTAAACTTGCAAATATTCTTCGAACAAATACTGATTGGGTTGATGAATATCTGCATGCCAATAGAAACATTGTAACAGCAAGAGACAGAGGACCGGGAAAACAATTTTATGTAGAGAGTGTCATTGCTAGAGAAGCACAAAGATATTTAGTTGATTGTGGATTTGGATTTAAGGCGACTTTGGGGGCAAGCTACGGTGGTGGACAGTGATTTTTTTGGTGGAAGATTACCTGATTGGCTTTCCTCTAGATTAGTTGGAAATGAAGTTGAGATAGACAGGATTTCTGCTAGAAAAAATGATGACGCTAGAAGAGCAGCTGTTAGTTTTAATGATGGAGATTATAGTAAGGGGCTATGTGATAGAGAATTAGTTTTACCTTACCAAGAAGAAACTGGCTTGTTTGGGTTCTCTTTAGATGCTGTTGTAAAAAGTGATTTTGGACAATTTAGAACTGATGTTTCTGGGTTTGGAGCTATTGTTGATTATGACCCTGACTTATTGGATGCACATATTTTTTCTTATGATGAAGATAGCCATGCCCCTTGGTTTTTTTACGATGAATCTGGAGAAGCTATAAGTCCACTTCCTTTTAGTGATGATAGAGTTGATTTGGAAGGAATCCCTTATGAAAAGACTGCAATTGGCAAGTGGGTAGCTAACTATCTTGCTGAACTTAAACTTAAAAAAAAGAAAACTGTTAGAAAGAGAAAAACCTCTGCCAAAGTACTTGATAAAAGAATTAGAGATATTAGTTCTCGCAAAGGTCTGCAACTCTTTGGAAAAGAACTATTACCTTCGTTTAGAAGAGATAGAAGTTATGGATTAGAAGAAGTATTTGCTACAATTAGTGAAGCAACTTACGCTGAAAATGAACATGGGAATTTGCCACCAGAATATGTTGAAGATCTTACAAGAATAATTCATGGGGAGGCAAGTATCAGGCTTTTAGTTAATGATAGTACCTTATCTTTTGCAGCTGCTTATTTAGAAGCGTTGTATACTCAGGTGCAAGATTCTGATAACTTAGTTTGGCCTTTTGGAGATTTAGAAAGTTACCCTGTTATTGGTGACAAAGAAACTTTTGACAGAGATGATGAAGACAGAATTATGCGAGAAAAATCATTTGAAGAGATGAGTAAGTTTGCTAGAAGTTTTGAAAGCTCAAGAGAAGGCATTGGTTTAGATTCAGTGTTAGAAATATTTAGAACTAATATTGCTGTTTTTAGGGCTTATAAAGCAGTAGTTGCGCACCATTTTGCAGAAAGAAGAATGAAGTTAGATGATGATTTAGGACCTAGAAATATTGTAGGGGATGAATATTCACCATTTTGTCCACACTGGAAAAATGTATATAAACAAATTGGTGGACAACTAATAGTTCAATCAAGAGTTAGAGAACGAAAAGATTATCTTAAAAAGAAAAAACAAGAAAACAAAACTAGGGCAGAGGTCTTATATGAAAAACTTTCAGGTTTGCCAATTCTAGCATTACGTGATGACAAACTAGGGAAAATGCTTAGGCGTAATTCTTCTATTCGTGAGGCTTTATTTTTAGGTTCCGCCGTAAATGCTGAGATTGCAAGGACTGCTGCTTGGACAATAGTTTCACGCTTTGAAGGATTAGCACAAAAATACCCATCAAGATTTGTAGGACTTGGCCCAGCAGAGTCTGACTTGCAACAAGAAGCAAGAGAAGGTGCATATGCAGCAACTGGACGTTTTGATTATAGACGAGACATTAAATTTGGGACATATGCAAGGTGGTGGATGAAAGCAAGAATAACTAAAGAAATTAATAGATACCATGGTTTGAAAATGTCAAACTCATTAGTTGAAGTTGTTATGAATCTTCAGGGATTAAGGCACGATGTAATGAAAAAGGAAAGAGTATTATTAGGTGATGAAGCGCTTGCTGTACGGTGGGCAACTAAGAAAATTAAAAATGCAGATTCTATGACTGAAGCTAAATATCAAAAACAGTTTGATCTGTTTCATAGAAGAGCATTAGAAGTAATGGATGCTTGGAACAATAAAAGAAGAGCAATTTCTTTAAACAGTCCAGCATCCGATGGGCCTAATCCTAAAAAGCTTAGAGACATGATTAAAGATGATTCTGCGCCAGACCCTAGTTCTGGTGAAGGAATGAGAAAAATAAGTTTAGCTTCAGTACTAGAGAAGCTTACTAAGCGACAAAGATATGTTTTAAGGATGCGCCATGCAATTGATGGTGGTGATGAAGATAGAACACTCAAGGAAGTAGGTGATCTAATGGGCCTTAGTCGAGAAAGGGTTCGCCAAATAGAGGCAGAAGCTTATAAAATAATTAAAGAAGAATTTGGGTTTAATCCTTTTAGGTGAGTAATGCCCATTATTTTGTTTATTTACAAGCGTTTGCCTGTGAAGATGTTGTGTTTGTCTCTTGTGATTTCTACTTTTATTTTCTTTCCTTTTTTGAAAGGAGTATCAGGGACACTAATGGTTCTTCCTTTGGCTCGAGTTAGAGTTGTGTTAGGGAATCTATCTGACATGACTGAAATTCCTGTTACTTGGTCACCTACTTTGAAAGGCTTGGGCAGAGGAGTTGTTGG
>ENA-OREN01003772-OREN01003772.1-marine-metagenome-genome-assembly--contig:-NODE-3772-length-13808-cov-10.405506_pt1 | contig 13808 bp, 14 predicted proteins | sample MGYA00248624_ERZ508555 | MGnify/ENA primary metagenome ERZ508555 (study PRJEB26222, sample SAMN06267773) | marine metagenome | isolation source: Saanich Inlet, British Columbia, Canada | place...
GGTTCAGGTAATTCAGGAGAAGCAGAAAGGCCATTCTATGTCTCTGTTGATGGAATATCAGAAGAGGTTCTTGTTGAGACTTTGGATCAAGTTATTGTGAGTGATGGCAATACAAAAAATTCGGATGATAGCGATAATAAGAATCAAGATAAATCACCAAAGCATTCACGACCAACGCATGATGGGTGTGTCACAACGGCTATGCCCGGAACAATTATTGATATCAAAGTGAAAGTGGGCGATAGCGTAAATGCAGGCGATAGCGTAATTGTCATAGAGGCAATGAAAATGGAGAATGAGATACAGGCCTCAAAATCTGGAATTGTAGTTGCGATTCATGTTGCAAATGGTGACAGTGTGTCTCCAAATGAAACACTTATCGAAATCCAACCTCAGTAACTAAAATGAAGTTATTTCTAAATGAGTAAAATAATTCTTGCGTCTTCATCAATATATCGTCAAGAACTTCTAAAAAGGCTCCCAATAAAATTTACGTCCAGTTCACCAAATATTAATGAAGAAAGAATAAATGATGAAAATTTTGAAGATCTTGCAAGAAGGCTCTCGAACGAAAAGGCAGATGTAATTTCAATAAAAAATCCATCCGCATTTGTAATTGGCTCAGATCAAACAGCAGAATTTAATAACAAAGAAGTAAGAAAACCGCATAGTATTGAAAAGGCATTTGTACAATTAAATGAACTCAGTGGTCAAACATTAAATTTTTATTCAGGAGTCTGTTTAAAAAATGTACAGAAAAATATTTCAGTCGATGAGGTCATTAAATTCTCAGTAACATACAAACAACTTTCAGAAGAGCAAATAAAAAATTACCTTAAAATCGAAGACCCTTCACAATGTGTAGGAAGTATAAAATCTGAAGGTTTTGGAATTACGCTTTTAGAAGAAATTCGATGTAATGATCCCACAGCCGTAATCGGGCTTCCATTAATCAAACTATCACAAATGTTTGAAAAATATGGGGTTATTTAATTGGGAGGAGATAATAAAAATCAAGGAGAGCTATTTCTTATTCCTATATCAATTGAACAAGAATTTAATAATGATTTCCTTTTAGAAGAGGATAAAAAAAAATTAAAAAAAATTAAAAATTTTATTGTCGAAAATCCTAAAACAGCACGAAAAGCAATAAAGAAGCTCAACCTAGATCAATGTCTACAAGATCTAAATATCGTTGAGCATAGCAATAAATCTTCGTTAAAATCAATTGAAGATTACTTAAAGCCGATCTTTAGTGGAGAAAATATTGGACTATTATCAGATTCAGGAACCCCTTGCATTGCAGATCCAGGAGCATTGATAGTTGCTAAAGCACATGAATTAAATATCAAAGTAAATCCTTTAGTAGGCCCTTCTTCAATTATTTTAAGCTTAATGGCGTCAGGATTTAATGGGCAAAATTTTTGCTTTCATGGCTACGTCCCAATTGAAGAAAATAAAAAAATAAATTTTTTAAAAGAAATTCAAAAAAATATAAAGGTAAAACAGGAAACACAAATATTTATTGAAACACCTTATCGAAATAATAAATTATTAATAGATATATTGAAAATCGATAATAAATCATTAAAGCTATGTGTGGCAACTAATTTGACTGATACCAATCAGACAATAGTGAGCAAAACGCTAAATCATTGGCGTAAGAATGAAATACCTGATCTATCACGGAAACTATGCGTCTTTCTTCTGAATTAAGTCTTTAACAGGTTTGAATGTTTTTCTATAAATATTACTAACACCGAATTTCTTAATTAGAGAAATATGTTTTTTTGTAGGGTATCCCTTGTGAGTATTCAGTTCATATTGAGGAAATAATTTATGCAAAGATTCCATATATTTATCTCTCTCAACCTTAGCAACAATAGAAGCTGCTGAGATTGATGGTATTAATGAATCACCTTTTATCATTGCTGTTAAATTACATCCTTCTATTTTAGGTGTATGAAGGCCATCAACAAAACATTCATCAGGCTTCTTATTCAACATTAATATTGCTCTTTTCATTGCTAGTAATGAAGCATTTAGAATATTTAATTTGTCAATTTCTTCAACACTTGCTGACGCAAAGCTATATTCAAAAGATTTTATTTTTATCTCCTCATATATTTCATTTCTTTTTTTTGGAGAAATTTTTTTTGAATCATCTAGATTTTTTATTTTAAGATTATTATCTAAAATGACTGCTGAAGCAAAAACTGGTCCGCATAAAGGACCTCTACCTGCTTCATCCACACCACAAATAAAGGTCATTTAAGGTAAGGCTTTATTATTTTAAAAATTAAAGACGATGTATTCTTTTTTAAATCTTTATGAAGCTTATTAAATTTAGATTCAATTTTTATTAAGTATTTTTTATCCTTAATAATTTCACATGCTTTTTCGCTCAATAAATTAGGCGTTGCTCTGTGTTGTAGCATTTCAGGAACAAAATTTTCATTAAGTAAAATATTCGGCAGACTTACATTTGGGATTAAACGTACCATTTTCCAAATAAAATATGAAATCCAAGATCCTTTATAAATTATAATCATCGGCTTTTTATGTAATGCAATTTGCAGGGATGCTGTTCCTGAAGCAGCTATGGCGATATTTGCGGAATTCAGTATTTCATCAACCTTCCCTTTAATAAGTTTAAGATTTTTAGTAGGATTATTTCTTATCCGACTTTTTATAAAATGCATATTATTATCGTTAGTTGCAGGTATTAAAAACTTAGCATCTGGATGCACTTCTAATAAATTTTGGGCTGTTTCAAGTAATGTATCAGTATGAGCTTTCAACTCACCCACCCTACTTCCTGGTAATAATGCTATTACGAGCTCCTTGCGACCAAGGTTAAACATCTTACGATATTTAAACATATTTAATTTTAATGGAATTTTATTTGCTAAAGGGTGGCCAACAAAAGTTGTTTCTATCCCAACTTTTTCAAACAATGGTTTTTCATGAGGAAAAATAGAAAATATATGATCAGTTGATTTTTTTATCTTATAGACTCTTTTGGGCCTCCATGCCCAAACTGACGGAGCAACGTAATGAAAAGTTGATATACCGCTCTGTTTAAGTTTCTTTTCAACATAAAAATTGAAATCTGGAGCATCTACGCCAATGAAAATATCTGGTTTCTCTTTTTTTAAGTATTTTATTAACTTATATCTCAAAAAAATTAACTTAGGAATATTTGGAATTACTTGAAAAATACCATACAAAGAAAGATTCGAATAGTCGAAAAAAGACTTTAGCCCCTCGTGTTTCATTAGGGGACCACCAACCCCAATAAACTCAATATCGCTTACTTTGGTTCTTATATAGGCCATCAATTGAGAAGCTATCAGGTCTCCCGAGGGCTCACCTGCTAATATAGCTACTTTAGCCACTGGACCTTATAAGTCCTCTTTTTGATCTTTCAATAAAATCTAAATAGAGCCCTACCTCTTGAGATGATTCCTTTAATTTTATAAGGTCTTGTTTTGCATCATCGATAGAGTTATCTTTCATATAAATAATTTTATAACCCTTTTTTATATCAAGAATTGCCTGCGCACTAAAACCTCGCCTTTTTAGGCCCTCAGAATTTATGCCATTTGGAAAGGCGTTTCCACCCCTACTCACAGCCCTCACGTATGGGGGCACATCCTGAGAAAGTAAAGTACCTCCCATTGTTATTGAATGTGCTCCAAGCTTACAAAATTGATGGATGCCTGTTAAGCCTCCCAAGACAACAAAATCATCAATCTCAACATGCCCTGCTAAGCTGACTCCGTTTGCTAAAATAGTATTATTTTTTAAAATGCAATCATGCGCAATGTGCACATAGGCCATTATCCAGTTGTCATTTCCAATAATTGTTTTTTTAATCCCCTCAGCAGTTCCAGTATTCAGTGTGCAAAACTCTCTAATTGTATTTCTATGGCCAATCTCCAAGAAAGTTTCTTGGTCTTTATATTTCATATCTTGTGGCTGTTCGCCTATAGACGAGAAGTGATAAATCTTATTTAACTTTCCTATTTTAGTAAGGCCAGTTATATTTACATGATTACCAATTTCAGTTCCCTCACCAAGCTCAACAGACTTTCCAATCACAGAATAAGCACCAATCTTAATATTTTTTGCTAATTTTGCCTTCGGGTGAACAATTGCAGTTGGATGTATTTCTTGATCAAATTCCATTAATCTATCTTTCTCTTAGATTTCTTTTAAGATGCATGTAATTTCTGCTTCAGCTACAATTTCATTTTCTACTAGTGCAGACCCTTTGTACTTCCAAAAACCTTTAATTTTTCTTTCTATTGAAACATTTAAGTGTAATTGATCCCCAGGAATTACAGGCTTTTTAAACCTTGCATTATCTACTCCTGCGAAATAATAAACAGAATGATTGTTTGGCTTATCATTAATTGTTTTAAAAGATAATATTGCTGCAGCTTGAGCCATAGCTTCAACGATTAGAATACCCGGCATAACTGGATAATGTGGAAAATGCCCGGGGAAAAATGGTTCATTTATTGTTACATTTTTTACGGCCTCAATATTCTTACCAACCTCATAGGATAATACCTTGTCTACCAGAACAAACGGATATCTATGAGGAAGATGGTCTAATATTTCATTAATGTTCATTGAGGTGTCTTGTGTCATTTCATACCTTTTCTTATCATAAATTTTACAGCAAACTTCAACCAATCCTTGTGATTTAAAGGAGGTATCGCCCCTGTAAATCTTTGCCCCTCTTTTTTTATCGATCTTGCTATTGGTGTTGTAGGTGAAATTACAGTATTATCTGCAATGGATATGTTTGGCCCTATCCTCGCACCACCACCAATCATGCACCCCTTACCTATCTTTGCACTTCCAGCAAATCCTGCCATTGCTGCTATGATCGTATTTTCGCCTATTAAACAATTATGGGCGATATGGACTAAATTATCAATTTTTACTCCGGACTTGATAATTGTATTATCTATTGCACCACAGTCAATTGTTGTATTGGCACCAATATGCACATTGTCTTCAATAATCACACCCCCTGTTTGTGGTATCTTTGACCAACTACCATCATTATCCGGTGCATAACCAAATCCGTCAGTGCCGATTCTTGAGCCAGAAAATAATACACAATTCATACCTATTTTTACATTATTCTCAATGGTTACATTTGCGTGAATAATTGAATTACTTCCTATAACAACATTATCCCCGACTGAAACATTTGAACCAATTTGAGTATTTTTTCCTAATAAGCAATTATCTCCGATGACAGAATGTGCTCTTATATCATTATTTTCTTCAGGTTTTGAATTATTACCAAAAACAACAGATTCATGGATAGTGTGTTTGTGATTCTCACCAAGCTCATTGAACAAAGTAGCAATCTTAGAAAAAGCTAGATAAGGGTTTTTAACAAGTATGTAATCTTTTTCCCAATATTTTAAATCATCTTTTTTGATTAATATAACCTTGGATTGTGTCTCATTCAACTTCGAAATATAGGATGAGTCCGACAAAAAAGAAATTGAACTAGCATTTGCTGAATCTAAAGAAGAAATATTATCTACTGTAATATTGCCTGAGGAAGCCTTACCCCCAACTAGCTCAGCCAATTCAGAACACTTAAATTTTTTTAACATTCACATACTTTTTTTTATTTTGTTTTACCTAAAACTTTTATAAGTTTATCAGTAATATCGATTTCTTTTGAGGCATAAGCTACGCCTTGGTAAAGAATAAGATCATACTTATCTGTCTTAGCCATCTCCTCAATTGCCTCATTTATTTGTTGTTGTAATTTTCCAATTTCTTCACGTCTTCTGATATCAATATCTTCTCTTAGCTCTCTCTCAATTCTTTGGATTTCAATTTTGGAGTTTTGGATTTTTTTCTGAGACTTTTGACGTTCAGCAGCTGACATTGTGACACTATTTTTATTAAAATCTTTTTCTTCTTTTTGAATCGCTTTAACTTTTTTTTGAAGGGAGTCCGTCCTAGATTTAAACTCTTTTTCAAGTTTTTTATTACTGGCTAATGTTTGCGGAGCTTCTTTTAAAACCTTCTCCACAACAACATATCCAATTTTGAATATTTCCATCTCAGCTGCAGCTGACATTGGAAGCAAAAGAAATATACTAAATAATATTGCTGAAAATTTTCTGATCATCTTATTTAATCCCTTATTCATTAAATTATATTAAAAGTTTGTGCCCATTCCAAACTGGAAAGTTTCCGTTTCATCCTGAGCATCATCATTCAATGCCTTAGCAAATGATACATTGATTGGACCAAATGGTGAAACCCATAAAACAGATAAACCTGCTGAGAATCTCATCTCATCCAATGCTATATTTTCATCCTCCTCCCATACACCCCCACCATCGATAAATGTTTCAAGCCTTACTTGATCTTTAAACATCCCCCCAGGAAGTGGGAAGAGCATTGAGGTATTCGCTACAATCTTCGTTGTACCTCCAGTTGATACAAAATCATTTTGTGACTCATCATAAAATTGCTTCCCAATAGAGGCAGCTTTGTAACCTCTTACAGAGTTTGAGCCGCCTACATAATAATTCTGAAAGAATGGATAAGGGTCATCACCGTATGAATGTGCATACCCTAAATCAAGCTTATTGCCCCAAACAAATTTTTCGGTCAATGGGACATAGTCCACAACTTTTGCATTAAATTGATAATACTGCATATCAAGTAATGGTAATGTAACTTCACTACTAACATCATATTTATATCCAGAAGTTGGGTATAACGCACTATCTCTTTTGTCAGAAGTGTAACCCAATGAGAGAACTGCTTCATTTTGATCACAACCTCTGCTGTCTCCACCAGAAACATCATTACAATAATCTTTGTACCTAGTAGGAGACGATTCAACAAGTTTAATTTCTGATAGATCTACATCAAAACCGATATTTACTGTATCAAACTCATTCATAGGAACACCGAAACCTACTCCTAACCCGTATGAATCCTTATTGTATTGACCTGTATCTAAGTCTTTTGTATCTGTTTCTCTTAAATAAGCTGTAAGTCTCCTTGAGATTCCATCAAGAGTGAAATAAGGATCAATATGACTGATACTATAAACCGTGTTAACACTACTTGTATTAATGGTTGCTGAAACTGTGTTACCTGTCCCAAGAAAATTGGCTTGTGTAACAGAAAAGCTTCCCACCAAGCCCTCATCTGAACTCGCACCTGCGCCCAGCTTTACTGAGCCTGTATTTTTTTCTTTCACAGAAACTGTTAAGTCAACTTGATCTGAAATACCTGGAACAGAGACTGTTTTAATATCCACGCCTTCAAAGTATTGAGTTCTTTTTAATCTTCTAGTTGATTGATCAATTTTTTCTTTATCATAGTAAGAAGATTCGAACTGCCTCAACTCTCTTCTTAGCACTTTATCCTGAGTTTTTTCATTCCCAATAAAGCTAATCCTCCTGACATAAACTTTTTTTCCTGGCTCAATAAAATAATTGAACCCAACCGTTAAATTAGTTTTATCTACATCTGGGATGGGGTTTACATTAGAGAACGCGTAACCATAATTACCAAGCTCTTGATTAATTGATTCTGTAGATTGATTAAGTAACTTTCTACTAAAAACTTCACCTTTAATGGTTTTGATATCATTTTGAAAGATTGACTCTTCCTTTAATGGATAAAATTTTCCACTTATTTTTATATCCCCAAATTTATACTTATCACCCTCGTCTATAACAATTGCAATATAAACATTTTTTTTGGTTTCTGAAATACTTACGGTGGTATTTCCAATTTCAAAATCCAAATACCCTCTGTTCATATAAAAAGATCGAATTTTTTCTAAATCACCGGTTAGGACTTGTCGAGAATACCTATCATCTTTGTTCCACCATGACAAAAAACTTGTTGGCTTAAGGTCGAGCCGACTCAATATATCGTCTTCATTAAAATTAGTTGCGCCTATTATTTTGACCTCTTTAATTCTGGCTGTAGAGCCTTCGTTTATGTAAAAATCTATTGCAACACGATTTCTCTCTTGAGGAGTCACTTTTGTTTCAATGGTTGCTGAATAGAGACCTAAGTTTAGATACTGCTTGCTAATTTCGGTTTTAACCCTTTTAAGAGTTGGTTCATTAAAGAGCAAACCTTCACCAACATCCATTTGGAGCATACCCTCTTTGATTTTCTCAGGCTGTATGGCATCGGCTCCATGAAAAGTAATTGTTGAGATGATAGGTTTTTCATTAACACTAATAATTACTACGCTTCCCTCTAAATCTATGCTTATGTTTTTAAACTGGCCAGTTTTATATAGAAGCTGAATGGCTTCGCTAAAGTTAGCTTCATTTATGGGAGTATCTACCTCAAAAGGGATATTATCAAAAACTAACCCAGGATCAACTCGCTTCAATCCTTGAACTTTAATATCAGAAATGGTTGTATCTTCTGCATAAATAGGCAAAATAACTGATACAAGTAATATAAAAGTTAAGATTATTTTTTTCATTAAAAAATATTATTTTTAAAACGACATTATATACTGCAATTTACAATATCAAAACTAATATTTTCTCTTAAGTCATTGAGAATTAATAGAATTATAAATACATAAAATATAAAAAGGGATTTCAAAAAAATAAAAAATTAAGAAAAAAAATCAAGCGTATGTATATAAAACGTATAAAAAACATTAATTTAAGAAATGCATAGAAATTTCATGTAAGACTTACTTATTAATATACATTATATAATTTTGATAAATTATTGTTTTAAAACAATTTATTTATAATTTATTTAATATTTCTTTAGTTTTTATTCTAGCTAAATTATCAATCTCAAGTGTATGTTCAACTGAATTCACTTCAGTAGCCTCAGCTTTAGAAAGCGTTTTTTCAATCAATTCTGGAATTTGTATGAAGTTAATCATACCCAATAAAAAAGCTTCTACGGCTATTTCATTAGATGCATTTAAAGTAATGCATTGAGCAGTACCCATAACCAAACATTGATATGAAAGATCAAGACAGCGAAATTTCTTTAAATCTGGTTTAAAAAATTCTAAGCTTGGTAATTTATCAAGCGAAACTCCATCTACTCCAGAAGTAATTCTGTTTGGGTAACCCAACGCGTAGGCAATTGGAACCCTCATATCAGGATTTCCAAGCTGACTTAATGAGCTACCGTCGACAAACTCAACAAATGAATGAATGATACTTTGTGGATGCATTACAACTTCTATTTTCTCCACATTAAGCCTAAAAAGGTGTGAGGCTTCAATTACTTCAAGCCCTTTATTCATCATTGTAGCTGAATCAATTGATATCTTTTTACCCATTTTCCAATTAGGATGATCTAATGCTTCCTCAATAGTCACCTCTTTTAAACTCTTGAGGCTATGATCTCTAAATGGACCTCCAGATGCAGTTAAAATAACTTTCTTTATCTTTTTGGTATCACTATTATCAGAAAGTACCTGAAAAATTGCATTATGTTCACTATCGATAGGAATTAATGTTGAGTGATTTTCAGAGCAAATTTTATTTATTAAGTCTCCTGCCATCACCATGGACTCTTTATTAGCTAATAAAATTTCTTTTCCACTCTTTGCAGCATCAATCGTAGAAATCAGACCTGCGCTACCAGTGATAGCAGCTACAACGGTTGTCACCGAGTCATGAGCGGCAATAAAACTATATCCATCGTTACCATAAAGAACCACTGTGTCTAGTTTTGTTTCTTTAAGCTTATCCATCAATTGTTTTTTTGATGCAAGATCTTTTGTGACAATAAAACTTGGCTTAAATTTGATAGTTTGCTCTAAAAGTAAGTCAACATTATTAAAGCCTCCTAATGCAAAAACCTTGAACCTCTCTGGGTGGAGATTAATTACAGACAAAGTGCTTTTTCCAATACTACCTGTAGAGCCTAGAATGGAAATGATCTTCATAAAATTAACTTTGGTGAGATTTCTATGTATAAATAATTACACACTAGAAAAAATATAGGCAAGGTAGGACAAAAACTATCTAACCTATCGAACAGGCCGCCGTGGCCAGGTATGATTGAACCGCTATCTTTTAAATTAGCTTGTCTTTTTAAAAATGACTGATAAATATCACCAAAAATACTGAGGGCGGTAATTATTGTTGCGAAAAATAACATAATATAAACACTTAATTCAAAGAAATAAACTAATATTGAAGCACAGATAATGTTACAAACAAATCCGCCTAGGGCTCCTTCGATTGTCTTACCTGGACTTATATTTTTTGCTAACTTATTCTTTCCAAATTTTCTTCCAATAAAATAAGCGCCAATGTCTGCGAGCCAAATCATTAAAAAAAGTACCAATAATAATATTTTATTTTGTGTAAATACAATCGCAGTTACAATCACCATCGGAGAAACCAAAAAATACCCATAAAAAATTTTGAACTTAACATTTGAAGATATTTTTTTATACATGATATCTATTGGAGCAAGGCCAAACCAAAAGAACAAACTGATTAAACTCATAAGAATTGAAAAATTAATTAGAAAGCTTTTGAAATAGGGAGTTGGCTCATCAAGAAAAAATATATCCAGACTGATTAAAAAATAGAAAAAAATAATTGGAGAAAGAGACAATATCCAATAAACATACAAGGCTAAGCCTTTTAGTTTTAATATTTTTGCTAATTCATAAAATAAAATCCCACTTGCTAGAAAAACTAAAGATAAGAAATATATTGGGTTCTCAGATAGAAAAGAAGCTAAAAAAACCAATAATAATATAACTGCTGAAATGATTCTATCTTTTAACATTATGTGTTCTTTGAAATAGATCCAAACTTTCTTTCAGTATTTTGGAAAAAATATAAAGCATCTACAAATACTTTTTCATCAAACTCTGGCCATAGCTTTTTTGAAAAAAAAAGCTCTGCATATGCTGACTGCCATAATAAAAAATTACTCATTCTTTGTTGGCCGCCTGTGCGAATCAATAAATCTACATCAGACTGCCCTTTTGTATACAAACCACTATTAATATTTTTCTCAGTGATTTTATTTATTTTCTTTTTATTGTTATAAAATTTATTCACCGAATTTACTATGTCAAGCCTCCCTCCATAATTAAGCGCTACATTAAGAACTAAGCTTTTATTTCTGAGTGTTTTTTTCTCAATCTCTTTTATTTTTAATTGAAGAGATTCTGTAAAAATTGAAGTGTCACCAATAAACTTTAATTTTATGTTATTTGAATGAATTTTTTTTGATTCCCTAGTAATTGAGTTGGAAAAAAGCTTTAAAAGTCCATCAACTTCTTTTGTGGGTCTTTTCCAATTTTCTGTACTGAAGGCATATATTGTGAGAGTTTTAACATTATATTTTATACAACATTCAATAACTTTTCTTACAGATATAAGTCCCTTGTTATGTCCGGCTAACCTTGGCAAAAGCTTCTTTTTTGCCCACCTACCATTACCATCCATAATCACCGCAATATGATTAGGTATTTTATTTTTTTTAAGTAATTTTTTTTTTAAGAAATACAGTTTTTTTTACTCTATATCGTTAGTAAATCTTTTTCTTTTACACCTATCATTGAATCTATTTCAGCAATAGAAGCATCTGTATTCTTTTGAATAATATCTTGAAGTCTTCTTTCATCATCTTCGCTAATTTCTTTGTTTTTAGTTAATTTTTTTAATTCATCATTTGAATCTCTTCGAATATTCCTAACGGAAACCTTACTACTCTCACCCTCCGACTTAACTACTTTGATCAAATCTTTTCTTCTCTCTTCTGTTAAAGGTGGCATTGGTACTCTTATTAAATCTCCGACACCAACAGGATTAAGGCCCAAATCACTTTCCCTTATTACTTTCTCAATTACTGCTGAGAAGTTTTTTTCATAAGGCTGAATAGTTAATGTTGATGAATCTGCTACATTTACTGCTGCAACTTGGCTTAACGGGGTTAATGTTCCATAGTAATCAATAGAGATATGGTCAAGTAAGCTTATGTTGGCTCTGCCTGTTCTTATTTTTGATAAATTATTTTGAAAAGACTCAATCGTCTTTTGCATCTTAACTTTTGAATCAGTTAATAGTTCTTCCATTGTATTTCCTCATATTTTTTTAATTTAAGGTAACTAACGTCCCCTCTTCTTCCCCATGAATAAAATTTAATAGCGCATTTTTTTTAAATAAACTTAATACTGCAATAGGCATCCCTTGATCTCTGCATAAAGTAAATGCTGTTGAATCCATCACCTTTAATTTTTTACTGATTACTTCATCAAATGCAATTTTTTTAAATAACTTAGCATCCTTCACCTTTTCTGGGTCATCTGAAAAAATTCCCTCAACCTTGGTTGCCTTTATAACAACTTCAGCATTTAATTCAATAGCTCTTAAAGCTGCCGCCGTATCAGTTGTAAAAAAGGGATTACCAGTTCCAGCAGCAAAAATCACAACCTTATTATCTTCTATATATCTTATTGCCTTACCTCTTATATAGGGCTCTACTATTTGCTCAATTTTAATTGCCGACTGAACTCTACTGATAATACCAATATGTTTCATCGCATCTTGTAAGGCAATGGCATTCATGACGGTAGCAAGCATACCCATGTAGTCTGCAGTTGCACGGTCCATTCCCTTAGATCCAAGCGCTACGCCTCGAAAAATATTTCCCCCACCAATTACAATTGCTAATTCAACTCCAGAATCTACCATAAGCTTGATTTCACTGACAATTTTGCTAATAGTTTCAGGATTAACACCAAATGCATCGTTTCCCATTAATGCCTCACCTGATAACTTTAAGAGAACTCTTTTGTATTTTAATTTATTCATGGCTATCCATTATTCTAGACTGTTTTAAATAAAAAAAAAGGATTGCTTAACAATCCTTTTTTTAAATAACTACAACTTTTTTTATTGTTGTGCAGCTGCAACTTCAGACGCAAAATCAACCTCTTTTTTCTCAATACCTTCACCAACAATAAAAAAATTAAATCCATTTATCGCTGAATTATTATTTTTAAGAAGTTGTTCAATTGTTTGTTTTTCATCTTTAACAAATGCTTGGTTTACTAATGTAATTTCTTTTAAAAACTTATTTACTGTTCCAGTTGCTATTTTCTCAAGCATCTCTTCAGGCTTGCCCGCTTCCTTAGCTTTTTCAATCGCCACCCTTCTTTCAGCATCGATTAAATCCTGAGATACACCGCTTTGATCAAGAGCTTTAGGTTTGGTGGCAGCAATATGCATAGCGATATCCTTACCTAAAATCTCATCTGACGATTTAATATCAACAATGACACCCACTCTTCCTCCGTGGTTATATGAGAAGAGATTGTCTTTAGCGATTATCTTCTCAACCCTTCTGATTGTGATATTTTCTCCAATTTTACCAATCAGCTGAGTTCTTATCTCCTCAACTGTTTTTCCGTCAACCGATAAATTAGATAATTGCTCAGCATCACTTAAATCATTTTCAACTGCTGCCTTTGTGATTTCTTTTACGAATGCAACAAATTCATCATTTTTTGAGCAAAAATCTGTTTCAGAATTTACTTCAACAATCGCTCCCACCTTCTTATCATCCCTAATAAAGCAGGCAACAATTCCTTCTGCTGCTACTCTCGTTGATGCTTTTGAGGCTTTGTTTCCGAAACGAACTCTAAGTATTTCTTCTGCACGAGTGGCATCGCCATCGGCCTCGCTCAGTGCCTTTTTACAATCCATCATCGGTGCATCAGTTTTAGCTCTTAAGCTCATTACCATTTTTGCTGTAATTTCAGCCATACT
>ENA-OREN01003774-OREN01003774.1-marine-metagenome-genome-assembly--contig:-NODE-3774-length-13804-cov-4.051577_pt1 | contig 13804 bp, 15 predicted proteins | sample MGYA00248624_ERZ508555 | MGnify/ENA primary metagenome ERZ508555 (study PRJEB26222, sample SAMN06267773) | marine metagenome | isolation source: Saanich Inlet, British Columbia, Canada | place...
AAGAAAACAAAAAGCCCCCCTCAGGCCAGCAAGAAAAAAACCGCAAAAAGAAAATCACCGGCCAAAGCAAGTAAGAAGAAAGCTACAGAACCTGATAGCGTTCAAGAAAGAAAATATTCGTTCTTGGTCGAAGGTGGTATCGACGGGACCGTTGGAATGAGGTATACGCGAGAAAGGAAGCACTCTTTCTCGACGAACAAATCATCCAAGAAACAAGAAAGGAAGCACACTTATTATACATATGGTGGGCTTGGAGCCCCAACTGTAAAAATCTGGAACCCAGACGAACTATCAAATCCTGTAGTCATCGATGAGGTCCACTACGACCCAAAAAGACACGTAAAATATGATGAAGGCAGTAAATCAATCCCCCAGTTTCCATCGAGAATAAGCTACATAAAAAGGATTGAAGAGAGTCTCTGGAGGTGGAAACCGGGCAAAATGGGTGAGGCATGTTGTATACGTTCGATTTTGTTTGGAAAGGAGTACTGGTTCTTCACAATAGCGGCCTCTAACCCTCAAACACCCCTCCATCCTTTAGAAAACAATTATGGGTTAGACAAAGGGCTTCCAGAGTGGAAAAACTTTGAAGATAAAATATTAACGGCACAAATTAAGTTATACAGACAACTCCAGATCGCGATTGAAAAGCATGAACTGATAAATATTTCCCATGACAAAGAACGTCCAGCATTTGCCCAAACTGATTTTTTAAAGTGGTTCCAGGGGCTTCACCCTGCACTCGTTCCTGACCAACTTATAAGCGCAAAAACTTCCATTGAAGAAAGAGCTCGGCTATTAAAGAAAATGCGGACAGACTTTCACTATTGGGTCAATACGGGTGAATACCCAGTTGGAGTTAAGGGAGGAACGGAACCACCTTTAAATCCCACAACTCCTTATGGTCGCAAGCAAATACTTCGCACGGCTTACATATCTGAGGCCGCAGAAAAGATTAAGGAAACCACGTCTTTAACTTCCAAGGATTTGCTGGCGGACCCTGACTTGAAGGCATTGATTAGAGACGGTTGCATCATTAAGGATGAACGGCCTGATGAAAAAATACTAAAAAAGAACTGGATCCCCGCTGCCAGGAAGGCTGCCGGTGTTATAGGCCGTCCCGGAGCACCAAAGAAAAAGAAATAACCCCACTCCCCCCATTGCCAATAATTCCCCGATAGCGCAAAAACCTTGTTGGAGAATTATACGTTATAGCCCTATTTAAAGCCTCCAAAAAACCCCCAAACATAAAGAAACCCCCGATGGGTTGTTCGGGGGTTTTTTATTTTCAACAAAGTCTCTAACCTTTATGCATACCCGTCAAGAGGACGGAACAGGATTCAGCAACCACTTGAGAAAGGTTTCAGGAAATGAAAAAGAACAGGTCAATTTGGCCGAAATATGTAGCTCGAAAATGTCTAGCTGACTACTACCCAGGGCTTTCTGGCAAGACACTTGCCAACCTAGCTCTTGAAGGAAGAGGCCCTCGACATTTTAAGCGGGGACGAAATGTCTACTATCGAACCGAAGAACTCGACAAGTTCATAGAGGAAGGAGATTCTAAGTGATAACCAAAAAAGAAACCCCGCCGTGCAGGGCGGGGCAAAGACAAACAATTACTACTCAATCTTATAAATACAGAGTACACGGGTTCCAGGGATATTTCAATATGGAACCAGAGAATAAGCAGTCCCTGTCTCACCTTTACATGTGCCCTGATAAAAAAACAGACCTAAAACAGGGAGGGCGTGTTAATGGCCGTTAAAAACCTCGAAAGATATGATGCCTGTGAGTCTATGGCGGTCGAGAGAAAGGTGACCTGTCGCAAATGCTCACATACAAGAAAGAAAAAAAACGACAAATGCCTGAGTGTGAATGAAGCGAAAGGAACTTTCTATTGTCACCATTGCCATTGGACGGGAAACCTCGCAGAGTTGAATGGTAATGGCAACGGTAATAGCAACGGAAATCACGCCAACACGCACTACCTCTATTGCGATGAACAGGGACAGGCTCTTTATCGGAAAGTAAGAAGCTCTCAAAAGAATTTCTGGTTTGAACATCCTGATGGTGCGGGAGGTTGGACTTCAGGAGCAACAGGGATTCGACGTGTCCCTTACCGATTGACTGAGCTGATTAAAAGTGAAGCGACCGTTTATATCGTGGAAGGCGAGAAGGATGTTGACACTCTGGTCAATCATGGACTCGTAGCTACCTGTAATGATTCCGGTGCGGGAAAATGGAAACCTGAGTTTAACGAATTTCTGAAAGACAGGGATGTTGTAGTTCTCGAGGACAACGATAAGCCGGGGCGGAAGCACGGCAAGGTTATTTCTGAAGGTTTATACGGAGTAGCAAGAAGCATCAAAATTGTCAGGTTTACTGAGCTCGACAAGGGAGGAGATGTTACAGATTTTCTCAAGACCCATAGCAAAGACGATTTGATAGTACGGCAAAAAGATGCTCCTGAATTTATGGGATCATACTCTAAACATTTTAAGGATGACGAAGAAACCTGCTCCGAGATCGAGTGGGAAGAACCGGTTTTGTTCGATCAAATTGAGACCCCTGAAATAGGGGTTGATGTTCTCCCCTCATGGCTCGGAAACTACGCCAAGGCGGTGAGTAGGAACTCACAGACCCCCTTCGGCATGGCGGTTATGATGGGACTCTCGGTGGTAGCTACCTGCCTTCAAAAACGTTTTGTCGTGTCCCCATATGGTGATGACTATGTTGAGCCGTTAAGTTTGTGGACGGCCACCATCTTACCTCCCGGAACCAGGAAGACGGCTGTTCTAAGTGCTATGACCGCCCCACTTTCGGACTGGGAGTGTGAGATGGCAAGAAATCTTAAAAATGAGATCGCTGAGAACGAAACCATACGGATGGTAAACGAAAAAAAACTTGACCGACTTCAGAATGAAGCCTCCAAATGCAAAGAACATGATGAGAGAAAACTATTGTTGGCTGAAATCACACAGTTAAAACTTGATAACCCGGAAGAGATGTATCCGCCAAGATTATGGACTGGCGACGTTACTCCCGAAAGACTACAAAATCTTTTAGCAGAGCATGGTGAGAGGATGAGTCTGTTAAGTGATGAAGGCGGCATCTTTGAAATCATGAGCGGCCTATACAGTAACGGAGCCGCAAATATTGATGTGTTCCTTAAGGGGCATGCGGGGAGCTCCATCCGTGTCGATCGCGGGAACAGGGAAGCTCATCTCAAGGCTCCGGCACTATCCTTTGGATTAACAATCCAACCTGAGGTTGCTTCACTACTTGGGCAGGGCAACAAAAAGCATTTCAGGGGGAATGGTACTCTGGCGAGATTTATGTTTTGCCTTCCCAAAAGTAATGTTGGCCATAGAAACATTAGTCAAAGGGAACCCATCCCAGAAACAATCAAGGCTGCTTATTGTGCTGGCATATTTCACTTATTGTACATAGTGGACATAGTGGATGAGGATGGCGCGAGTAAACCACGAATCATCGGATTGGATAATGAGGCTCTTACATCATGGGAACGGTTCGCCCAGTACATTGAATCCAACCAAGGGGAAAATAACCAGTTTGAATCTATTCAGGACTGGACCGGGAAATTACCCGGTGCGGCTTTAAGGATTGCAGGGTTATGTCATGTTGTTGAACATGGTGAAGGAAGCCCCATGATTAATAAAAAGACTCTCGAAGCAGCACTTGATTTATGTGACAGCCTAATAATACATGCCCAGGCAACATTTGAACTTATGGGTGGTGATGAACAAACTACTGATGCAAAACATATATTAAAATGGATGTTAAAGCGAAAAGATACTTTCTTTAAACGCAGGGATTGCCAGCAAGAGCTACGGGGGAGGTTCAGGAGAGTTGATAAACTCGTAAAAGCACTTGATGTATTGATCGAGAGAAACTTTGTTTCAAAACCTGAAATGCTCCCCACCCGAAAACCAACCATCATTTATCACATAAATCCAAAACTGTTAAAGGAGGGGAAAGATGGGTTGGCGTGACTTTCAATCAGCCTCTCCCCCTGTACACTATGTACACGAAGTACACTTAGTAGATGACAATGGGGAAAACTCACCGCTTAGTGAACACGGTATACAGGGGGAGAAGCTGGATATTTTTGCTTCGGGCACAAAGGAAAACCCCCAGCTTGATCTATTAACCGAGGTTGAACTGGAGGCCTTCAATGGCTGGTACGCTACCTGCCGGAAGCCAAAGTTCAATTTATCGCATGAGGAGGCGACCTTAACTTCTTGGCGGTTATTAATCGAGTCTATGGAAAGCATGTGTCGGGATGGCAGGGGGCGGTACAAAAAACCATGACATTTACAATCGAAAAAACGGCGAGAAGATCTTAAGTAGAGGGGATGTGGTGGTTACCCTGTCTTTACGTATCGGGCGATGAGAGCCTTTCTGCCCTTGTCTTGCAGTTCGGTAATGTCAAAGCCTAACTGTTCGTAAGAGCGTGGGTTAACGTACGCTTGGTGCCCACGCTGTATATCGCTTTTATGTTCGCCGAGGCGGGGGAACTTTGAGGCTATGGATAACGCCCTTTTCCAATCGTCTTTTGCCATCAACTTCTTGAGTTTTGAGAGCTTGGTTTCCATGGCTGGAGACCATACCAAGACGTCTAAAAATGGCGAGCAGAACTTCGTGAGAATGGCGAGATAAATATTAGCGGCAGAGTAAAAGTGTACCACCAAAAATATTCAAGAACAGGGAGAGAACAGGGCAAATGGCGATTCATAATAGTTTTGAAAATAGCAAATTCATAAAAGGTCAGTCTGGAAATCCAAAAGGACGACCCAAAGGTGCCAAGGATGGGTTGCCGGCATATATCAACCGAATACTCAGAAAAGATGCGCGACCGGAGATTCTGGAGTTACTAAAGAAAAAAGGTGTTGATCTGGACAACGGATCCAATAGTGCGGTGATAGCATTTGCGCTTATAAAAACGGCGCAGGCGGGTGATGTGAGTGCTATCAGGTTAATTTTTGATCAGACAGAGGTTCCTTTGCCGAAACAGGTTGACCTGTCCAGCTCTATACCCCTGACCGCAGAACAAAAACGAAAAATAGCCGAAACATATCTGGGGAGTCTGGAAAACTGTTGAACCCGCACAGTTTGCCTGGAAATACAACATCTCGAATTCAAGTGTGAAGTGCAACTCTGATTGTCGGTAGTCCGCTGTTGTTGCAATAACTGCATCCGGGCATGGAGATTCTCGCCCCTCCCCCTTTGCCATCCTCCCTAGCGGCCTGACGGCCTCCCTCCTGCTTATCCCCCTCACCCCATATGGGGGTGAGGCTGTCATTGACAGGGAGGATTCGACAAGGGGGAATAGGGGCTGTCGTGGAGCCTCCAACTCCACTTGTCATAACCATGCCCTCAAGAACAAGAGCCCGCCCATCGCAAGGCGTCTGATCGCTTGCCTTCCTATAAACTGGCGGAAAGGTGTTGTTTAAAATACCAATGGGGTAACCAACGGGTTAAGAAATATATCTAAGAAGTAGACAATGCCAACTCGACTATCGAATCAAGCTTTGAATCAGTTTGTGATTCTATTTCCTGGAAGGATGATAGATAGTTAGCCTATGGGCCCTGCTACTAGATTGGTTTTAAATGGCAAAGAATCAAGATTACTAAGAGAAGATCAGTTTAATAAGAAATCTGACCTGCCGGGTAATGAACACCTATGCCAACGCACCTCGCGAAGGTTCCCCAGAATGGGATATCATGTATCACAAGCATTTCGAAGAATACATGAACAAAAAAGGGTTTTAAGTTTACGTCACATTCCGACGACACTTCTTTCTAAACGACTGCAAGTGAGCAATACCCTCTATGGGTTCTTCCGACTTTGAGTTGCAAAAATAAAATCTTCGACCCCTGCCCTTCGAATCTCTTCAATTATTCTCCCAAATAGCGCGAATTCAATATTTCTGTCTCCGTGTATCTCGACTGCTTTAAATTTGTTTTGTGCTAAAACCTGCTCCACTTGACTTTGAAGTTCATCACGAGTAACAGATGTTCCATTAAGCTCTAGGAATCCTGCGCGGGAAATTTTAATCACAATATTTTTTCCGGGAACCTTACTCGCAGAATGCGCCTCAGGAAGTTCTGCCTGCAAAACACCACTTATCGAACTCGAGGTCAACATAAAAAAAATGAGCAGTAGAAAAACAATATTGATCAATGGAACCAAATCCATCTCGATATTTCTCTTTTGATTGCCTTTAATTTTGATCATAGCCAGTCTCGGTAAAATAAAACTACAAGACCAGTGAAAAGTCACTGGCACCCGCTTGGCGGGCCATATCAAAAACCTGAACAAAAATATCGTACAGGGCTTTATCATCGGTGTGTACAACCACGGCTTTATTGCTACGACGAGTGATCTCTGACTTTAAAATTTTCATGAGACCCTTCAAATCAGTCGATTGATCACCCACTCGAATATCATCAGCCTGATTGATTCTGATAACCAGAGGCATTTCTTCAGGGGTATTGGATGAAGTTCCATTTGATAATTTCACATCCAGTCCCTGCGCCGGAATAGCAAAGGTAAGCATATAAAATATTAACAGAAGAAATACCACATCGATCAAGGGAGCAAGATCGGGTTTGAAGCGTTTATGATTGCCTTTGGAAATATTCAACATAGGGTGATCAGGAAGAGTTTCGAGAAATCGGGTAAAACTTAATGTCCATAGAATATATAAACTGCTGGCCATATTTATTGAGGGCAAAAGCCAGTTTCTCCTTCTTCCTGTCAAAATAATGCAACATAATCACAGTGGGAATGGCAACAGATAGTCCAGCGGCAGTTGTTAATAAAGCTTCCCAGATACCACCCGCCAAAAGACTCGGATCAACCTGTCCCTCAAATTCAGCGACTTTATTAAAAGCCTGCACCATTCCGATAACAGTGCCCAACAAACCCATTAATGGGGAAATCGTGGCAATGACTTCCAAACCACGTATATTTTTTTCCAGAGAATTTATTTCTTCCTGACCTGCGAGGGTTAGCTTTTCTTCCAGCTTCCAGCGCGGAATATCTTTTTCGCCGAGCCCGGCTTCAATGATGCGCCCTAATGGGTTGGGAGATTTTTGGCACTGCTCCAAAACTTTGTCAGCATGACCTTCTTTTATTAAATCAAGAACAGGTTTTAAAAATCCATCTATATCTACAATATATTTTTTAAAGAAAATTGCGCGTTCAATAACGATCGCCAAGGCAATGATCGAGCAAAGAAAAATTGGGAACATTATTATCCCTCCCTTGGCTATCAACCCAAACAAATCAGAAATCGCACCCATTAAAAACCCTTTCTTATAATTTTACCAAACACAGAAATCCAGAACATTACTGATCCTGAACCATATCTGGCTTGCCGTCGAAGTTCCTGTCTGCCTCTATTCGAATCAATTTCCCTGATGGATCAAAAAATTCCCATCGATCTGTCTTACCATCAAAATTGGTATCATTCTCGACCTTTACCAACACATTAGATCCCTTGAAAAACTGCCATTGATCGGGTTTCTGATCCGAGTTTGTATCAAACCCTACCTTCTCAAGTTTTTCGCTGACGAAGTAATCCCAACGGTCAGTAGTACCGTTAAAGTCGGTATCGTAGTTGGTCTGCTTTATCTTCTGATTGCTATCAAAGTATTGCCATATATCTACCTTCCCGTCACCGTTTTCATCAATTTCGGTCTGCTCAATCTTGCCATTAGCATCAAATTTTTCATTCCAATCGAACTTGCCGGTATTTTTACTATCCTTTTCAATTTTTTCCAGCTTACCCTGATCCGAGTAATGCTGAATCTGATCCATTTTCCCATTCTTGTCGGCATCGAATTCGGCCTTGACTAGAATTTTATCTCCCACGAAATGCTCGACCTGATCAATATTGCCATCAAAGTTGGTGTCGTGTTCAACCTTGAAAATCTTTCCATCAGCAGTGGTATGTCTCCATTGATCCATCTTGCCATCAAAATTAGAGTCGATTTTTGCAACATCAGCAAAAACCATAGAACCGCTCACCGTGAATAAGATAAATGTACATATTGAAATCAATCTTAATGAATTAATAATATTATTTTTTGTCATGGCTCATCTCAAAATGAAAGAAACTGGAAGTTTTAATGATACATATTGTTTGTTCAGTTTTTCCGGAATTGGCGGAAAGGGTCCAGCATTTTTAACAGCATTTCGGGCCGCCTCATCAAGCATTGCGTGACCAGAGGAATGTTCAACTAAAAGCTTGAGCACCCCGCCATCTTTTCCAAGTTTGAAGGATAAATTAATTTTTCCCTGTTGCCCTTTTTTACGAGCACTTGGAGGATAGATCTTAGCGCGAGCAATCATCTGCCTCACTGTGGTGGTGTACCCATTCCAGAGTTCATCCAATTCATCACCCGAAAGTTGATCCTGTTTATCAAGGTTCAATGCAGCAACATTTCTCACCTGCGGCTTAAAGGAATGATTTACACCACCACGAGTATCCACCAAAGTTGAGTGCCCGCTAGTACTTTGCTTGAGTTTGTCAACTTTACCCATTCGTGTCCTGGGTTGAAAAGCATTTCGCTTAAATGTCCCTTTCGCTGCAAACCTGCCAACTACAACTTTACCGACTGGAGAAAAAGCCGTCTGGTAATAGCTTTTTGAAACATTTTTCACCATCCTCGGCTTAGCTGAGTAATTCGGCATATTTGTGTTGAAAACGGTTTTTTGAATTGACGCCGATGTGCTGACCTCAATGCTTTTTGGTGCTTTAGTCATCACTGGAGTGACCGTTGCCCTGGTCACCTGCATGGGGACACTTTTAATTTGCCTTATCGGAGTACTCACAGGAATAGCAACGGGTTTAGGCAGAACAGATTTCTTACGTAAAACCGGCCTTTTTACTTCCAGCATTTTTTTGGGATCTCGAACAAGTTCCGGTTTCTTTACCACTTCCAGACGAATCTTTTTATATTTTTTTTCCTGAACAAGTGGCTTATCAAATATCCCAAAAGGCTGTGTAGCAAAAAAAACAAAGTGCAGGACAATAGATATAAAAGCCGCATGGCTTAAATCAAAAGTGTCATTAAAGTATTTTGAAACAAGTTTATTCATAATTTGTTCGACCTTAATCTAAGACTGAATTCGTCCCCGGCAAAGCATTACCTGCGGGCCTTCATCCCCGATCTCCGTCCACATGGCATATACGCGACCGCCATTACCTTTGAATAAATATGGATAGGCCACTCCTTTACTTGTTGAGGGAAGCGGCGATGGGGAGGAAATATTAACATCCGAAGAGACTTTCACCAGCCATGCTTTATCTCGTCCCCAGCCACCTTCAAGGATAGGGTCGCGCCCCTGGAAAATAACCCAGGCCTCTTTTCCGATAACAGTGATGTCAGGGTGATTAGCATCTAAAACCAGTCCATTTATATCTTTAGCGACCTGATAAGTTTTCCCATTGTCAGCAGAGTGAGCAAACTTTAGGCTGGCTTTACCATTTGCCCCCGTATACCAGCTGACGAACAGTTTGCCTCCTACGTACTTCATGGCTGGTCCTGAGTGAGCACAACCATTAATCTTCCAGCCTGTCTTTGTCACTTTTACTGGTTTGCTCCACGTCTTGCCTCCATCCAGTGAAGTGGCTACTACAATGATCCTCTCGTTGTCATCATAAACATGGCGCCATGAAGCAAATATTTCTCCGTTGTCTCCAAAAGCCAGAGCAGTGCGGCAGCACGGGCAAATATCTCCCGAAATTTTTATATTTTTTTCAAAAGATTTACCCTGGTCTACAGAACGGGCGATATAGACGGAAGTGGTTCCGGACTTGCCGGATTTCCTATCTCGTCCATCTAACCAAATAACATAAATAGTTCCATCAGGGGCCACCTCCATTGTGAAAAACGATTGCGAGGCTTTTCCAAAATCGTCATTCACTCTAATGGCCGGGTTGAAGCTTTTACCAAAATTCATGGAACGGGCGAATTTGATATCGCGCTTCCCCACCCAAGCGGCAAACATACCTCTGCCTTTTCCATTTCTTAACTTAGGGCCATTTTCTCCATGTGCACTGACTTCTCCTTTTTCCAAATTCACGGGTACCGCACCAGAAAAACTATCACCGATATTTTTCGTCTTTGCCATGAACAAATTCTGTTTGCCCTTGTCATTATGGGCAGCATAGAGCATGTTCATAGACTCAGATGTCCTGACCAATAGTTGACCATCAGTGCCCTTGGCGATGGGTCTCGGCACTGGCTCCCAAACAACTTCAGAATTACTCTCCTCTGACTTAGCACTCTCACTCCTGTTATCTGGAGCAACACCCAGCCCAGATCCCACACAGGAAGTGAGAAATATAAAGATTACTAATATAAATTCGATCGACTTTTGACTTCGCATGATGCTTATCTCCGGTCTTTTCAGACGACGGTGTTAGTAAATTTTAGGAAAGAAAACGCCCCGGACCAGAGGTCATTATGATCCGGGCGTTAACCATTCCTAACGTGTCCGCTTAGGAGGAGACAGACACGATAATCAGGAAGTCCTTGACCAACCTCAAGGATCTTCCCGGGGTGCAGAGTATTGAGAAGTAGTTAGTCATCAATCATGCTTCTCAGTACCACTTTCGAGCCTCGGGGCAGAAAACAAACTATCCCGTGTTACAAATTTATAGAGATCACATGAACTTCCATTTCAAATCAAGAGAATAGGTTCTATTTGGATAAGTATGCGGACCTGTATTGGCCGACTCATCAGTTAAATTGTTAATGCCAAAAGACGCATTCATTTTTTGGTATCTATAGGTCGTTTTAAGATCCATGAAAAAATACTCATCCTGCCCACCATCGCCTTCAAGAATGTCATCATTCTGAATGCGACCAAAAGCCTTATCCTGCCAACGTCCTGCCACCATGGCATCCCAGTTAGTATTGATGTGATACAAAGACTGAAACTTGGCCCTAAACTCAGGAACACGAGGTATTTTATTTCCCTCAGCTGATGTATTTGAAGTGTGCTTCCTGATTTCCGCGTTGGTGTATGAAATATTAAAGTCAAAATCATGCTTGGAAACCAAAAAGTCTCTTCGCTTAACAACCAATTCAGCCCCAAATGTCCTTACCTTATCGATATTAATGAAAGTGGATGTGGTTACCGCGCCCGTTATATCCTGATCACTGAAAATGGTATCCGTGAGATCATCAAAAAACAGGTTCAGTTGCGTTGTGGCCTTTGGCCGATAATGTTCCACCATGATGGTGGCATGAGTTCCTACCTCAGGCTCCAGACCGGGACTGGCTATACTGTTATTTGCTAAGTCATCAATATTTTCAAACAATTCTTCCGGCAAAGGGAAGCGGGTAGCTCGAGCAACGGAAAACCTCAAGTCCAAATCACTATTGGGTTTGAATCCCAGAGAAACTTTGGGAGAAAAAGCTACGTCATCGCGTTCCAACTGCCCACCTATCTCACCTGCCGTTTCATGCTTGAAACCATTGAAAGAACGCCAAGCTTCAGCACGCCCACCAAACTGGAGGTCCCATTTAGGGGCAATCTTCCAACCTAAGTTGCCATGAATAGCATGTGTATCTGTCTGGCCACCACTGGAGTTGTTGAACGTACCCTCACTCCTTTCGGATAACTCCCAGTTAGGAAGACTCCTGTAGTTTGCTACCTTGAGCTTGGCGTGGTCATAGTGATACCCACCTTCAAAGGAAAGGTCATTGTGGGCAAGAAAAGCATCTTTATCGAATCTCAGTTCAAACAACTGCCAGCCTGTTTCCGAAAACTCCGTTAATTGACCACCATTGTCGAAAGCTGGTGAATCCGGATTTTGATCTGAGTCCCTCGAAACGTCCTGCAAAACCGTATAAGTACTCAGAACAGCATCGTAATTCCACCCTCCTCCAAACTCCCCGCTGACACCCATTCCGGCAAGCAGGTCCTGCTTGTCCTGCTTGGAAACATCAAAATCATTTTCTGCTACGGTAAAGTCCTTTCCATTAAAATTCAGAGTTCCGGTCCAGAGTTTATTGCCATTAGCATCCTTGATATAGTTATTCACATTCTCTTGATCCCTGTGGCGATCAAGCAAACCGATCATTCCTCTCAACTTGAACTGGGATGAAAAATCATAATTCATTTTCAACTTAAATAAATCGTTGATGCTACTTTCTTCACCATTATCAGCGTAAGCAATAGAATCTCGCACTCGTGAATCTATAAAGTTATTCACTCCCGTCACAGCGGTGCCGGCACCGGCGGCGACATTATTTTTTACCGTAGTGTCTGTGGGTTGAGTCTGAGTGTCCAAACGGTTGTAAAATACGTAATAAGAAAGTTTATCGATTTTATTACCGTGGGAAAAAAAGGTCTTATAGCCAGGCGCATTACCCTTGCTCTCAAAAACCTCCCAATCCTGAACCCAGGCTGTGGTTTGCAAAGTCCATTCTTCGCCTTCAGGTTGCCGTGATGTAATATCAATAACCCCTCCCATAGCGTTACCACTATGCTTGGGAGAGAAAGGGCCATAAGTAATATTGACAGCTTCTGTTTCATCAGCAGCTACAAAATTCCACTGAGGAGCTCCGTTAAAACGCGTTCGCAACATGCTGTGAAGTGGAAAACCATCCACAAAAAGCATGTGGCGAGCAGTTTGAAAATTCCCATTTCCCCTCATAGAAATAACCCCATTGGGATCACCAAAGTATCGCCGTCTGATTTCTAGATTAGGAGCGTATCGAACTGTATCTTCTGCTGAAATAGTAGTTATCGCGTCTATTTCTGAACGGTCTACTTTGAATTTTGATGTTGGTATTGGCATGAAGTCATCAAAAGTATCTCTTATCTCAGCTCTTGGTGCCTCGATAACAAGTTCATCTAAACTTTTTGCCTCATTTTCATCAGCGGCATTGACCGTGCCAGCAGAAAGCATTAACACAACCAGAGACAACACTAATAACTTACGGTTAAAACAGCGCATAGAACATTCCTCCCTACAAAACACAGAATTTTAAAATCACTTAACATTCCATTTCATAGCCTGGACACCTCCGTTCTATCAAATAACGGATTACTGACGAAAAACGCAAGACGAGCCTGAAACGGAATTTACAATGAAATTATTTTGGGAACTAAAATGGATGTACTAAAGAACTCTAGGGGGAGGATCCAGCGAATCAATGAAACGATGATAGGAAAGCATTTCTGAAGGGACTAACATTTTACCTGGCGAATAATGATTCAGCGTAAGAAAGCTCGCTTCGCCAGAATCATTACTGAAAGATGTAGTATTAGGAATCGAAGGAGTTGTTTTGCCGCCACAATCAGTAGCAATGTTGGCAGTTTGGCTCCGCTCAGGTTTTGAGTGAGGACAAAAGCCTTGATGAGTGTGGGATCTTAGAAGACAGTGTAGAGATCGATCTTCTTTGTCTCCATCAAAAGGAGAAACTGTAGTGATCTGATGCTGATGGTGATCTCCATGCACATGGGACTTTGCCAGTACATTGCTGGCCCCCACAAGGGCCCACACCAAAACCACAATCAAAATGTTTTTCGTCAGAGACATACTAAAATCAAAGTTATTGCTATTTAAAAAAATCACTATATGAGCTATAGAGCTTAATTGTCAATATTTTATTCCCATTATCTCTGCCCAAAAATGAGACAATGACACCAAATTTATTCAAGTTACTTGACCCATTGCTTTTGGCGTTATTCAATAAAGGCGGAACGTGTCAATGATTTTGAGACACTAAAATGTATTTAATTATTGTCCTTTTT
>ENA-OREN01003775-OREN01003775.1-marine-metagenome-genome-assembly--contig:-NODE-3775-length-13804-cov-3.258614_pt1 | contig 13804 bp, 16 predicted proteins | sample MGYA00248624_ERZ508555 | MGnify/ENA primary metagenome ERZ508555 (study PRJEB26222, sample SAMN06267773) | marine metagenome | isolation source: Saanich Inlet, British Columbia, Canada | place...
TTTTGTTTCTTCCAATCTTTTTAAAATATAAATCAAAAAGAGCTTTAATGGTTTTTATAAATGGAGTTATTTTTCATTCCAATGAAAATAATAAATATTTGAAATATTATGATATTATGTGTAATGCTTTGATGTGTTATTATACTTATAATAAAAGTAAAATGACTTTAAAATATATATTATTTTCATTGGCTAATTTCATGATAAATTCTTATATGGTAAATAATAAATTAATTTCGTTGGTAAATAGTGATTTTTACCATATTTTCTTTGTTCAATCACCATTAGCAGTTTGTTTAAATAAAGTAAAAAATCTCAAATAATTATTCATATAATACATCTAACATATTTGATTCATGTAAATTTCTATACGATTTACTTGGTTTGTATTTGTTATGATTAAATGTTTCTTTAATATTTATATCTTGAATTTCCATTTCTATTTTTGGGAGAGAAAGGATTCGATTTTCATGTATTTGAATAGTAGTATCTTGTATTAATTGTTCGGCTTCTGTTATAACGTTTTTTGTTTCTTTTTTTAAATAATCAAAATGTTCTTGTATTAATGATTTTGTAAATAAAAAACAATGGCATATATAATAAAATCCAAATAATCCAAAGCAACATCCTTCTAACATGTATAAAATAAGTATTATACTAATTATATTAAAAATATTTTTATATAAAATCAACTAATACATTTATCTTATATGAGAACAAGAAAATTATCGAATGATGGGTTACATTTATTTAATTTGTCAATAAATAAATATTCAGAAAAACGCTGTATTGATAGTGGTGTTAAATGTTATGGTAAAGTAAAACAACTTTTATATAGTTTATGGACAACAAATTATGATATAGAATTAGATATGACAAAAAAGGCAATGAGAAATTCATCTAAAACATTATATTCTTATTTAAAAAAAAACAATGATATGTTACCTTATTTAATTAATAATGCTGTGGTAAATATTATTATGTTAATTTTAACAAATGATAAAAAGTTATGTAATTATAATGAAATTAAGCTGAATTATGGATTTTATTGTAATTTAGCTTTAAAGGCAAAACAAGAAAAAGACCATCAAACATCATTATTAATATTATGTGCTTTACAACATCATTGTTTTCATACATTAAAAATTAAACAAAAATATAACAAACAACTAGATGAATTAGCAAATACATATGGAAGTGCTTTATCTTGTTATTCAAAACATATGAATGAGTTTTTAGTTGTGAATGATTTTGAATATTTGCCTTCAATAATGATAATGCAAATGCAGATGAATAAAACAAATGAGCAAGAAAAAGGATTAAAGTTTATTAAGAAAAAATCTCAACGATTAATAAATTTAAAAAAATCATTACAAGAAAAAATGGATGATTATTATAATCATTATAAAGAAAGTAAAGAATTAATAGATATTTATAAGTTAAATCCTTTACAACAATTTGATTTGTTATTATCATCAAAGGGGGAAAAAATAACATCAAAATTATTTGATTTGATTGGCAAAGTTAAAGTTTATACTAAAAAAACAATATCAATGAAAAAATTGAAAATGAAATAATATATTTAAGTGTTTTAAAAAATGAAACAAATAGGAGTAACTAGATTTACAGATGATACTTATAATGAAAATCAATTGTGGAAAAAAGTGAAACAATATAATGGTTGTATTTATGGTTTTGATCGTGAGATTTCATTAAGTAATTTTAATTATATGGATGAGATTTATACAATAGATATTAGATGTAGTCCTAATACTAAAAAATCACCACCACATATTTATGGAATAGGTAAAGTAAGATTTGTAACTAAATCAGAATGGCGTTCAAGAATATATAGTAATCAAGAATACAATCGATTTGTTTATAAAGGAAATATTTATAAAAAAAGGGAAGAGTTGATAATGGATGATGATAGTGAAGAAACGATAAAAATGTTGGAAAAGATGTTATGTACTGGACCGAAACATTTTAAACGAGGAGATGGATTAACTAAATTAACATATGAAAGAATAATGGCTTATAACCCTAATGCTAAACCAATACCTCAACGATGTTCTAAGTGTGGTGCTTTAAAAAAGGGTCATAAAAATTGTAAAAAAAAAGATTCAAAGGTGAAATTTATAAAAATAAAACGATGTAAAATATGTCATGATCCATTAAAACAAAATGGTGGATTGTCTCATATTTGTTTAGGTAGAAAAAAAAACATAGAATTTTTGGAAAAAGTGTTAAAATTATTAAAAAAACTTGATAAAAATATAATAGCAAAATAAATTATTAAATAAATATAACATATTTATATAATAACTATGAGTGATAATACCGATTTTGATGTTGATAATTATAGTATGAGTGATTTAATTCATATATTAAAATTGCAACAAAAAGCGCCATTAACAAAGGCAGATATTATAGAGGCAATTGAAAATATGGTAGAAGAATTTGAAGGACAAGAAAAATATATAAAGTTTTTTTTGAATGTTCAAAGTAAATTATTGGAAGAAAAGGATATATATACAGAATCGTTAGCAGTTTCACAATCAGAAAAAGATATAGAAACTATAAATGAAATGCATGAATTAATAAAAAAAGTTGCTCCTGATGCTATTATACAAACTCCTGCACAACTAAATGGTTCAAACAATAATAATATATCTGAAACCAACAGAATTATAAGTTTTGATAGTCAGTTTAGAGTTATGTTGGATAATGAAGGTGCTGCTGGCTGCAAGAAGTCCGATACAGCAGAAGAAAATTCCAATCAATTGACTGATGATGCTAGTGATTATGTATTAAATTTATCTCAACCTATAACCAATGTAACAAAAATAAAATTGGTAGATGTGTCTATCCCTATGAGTTGGTATGTATTTAGTGGTGATTATGGGACCAACTATGTGGATATTTTGATTAATGATACACATACATTATTAACAATACCAGAAGGGAATTATGATAGTTCTACTATTATAAATAAAATGAATACAAAGGCAACTAGTGCTAATTTGTCTATTGTTTTTTCATACAACTCAATTAATGGAAAAATATCAGTAGTAAATAATACTGGTAATACTATACAAATTAATTGGTATTATCCTATAAATACGGGTTCATGTGGGTATGCTCAAGGACAGAAAATGGATTATAATTTGGGGTGGTTATTAGGATTTAGAGAAAAAAGTAATTTGCTTTCAAATGGAGTTACATTAACCGCTTCTAGTATATTGAATGTAAAAGGATTTGATTATTTGTTTATCTCATTAGATGATTTTGCTAATAACAAACCAAATCCAGATTTAATTACAAATGTAAAGCAAAAAGATAGGTATAAATTACCTTCTTATTACAATAGACATACTATGGATAAAGATTGTAATGGAGCCACATTCCCTACTAACTGTTTGCCTGAAAAATCAGGTTGTGGTATGGTTCCTCATGATCCAGATAATAGAAGTAATTTATCCCAAGCACAACAGTTCACGATAGAACAAATAAAAGCAACAATGATTGGTGGAATAGATGTAGATAGATATGGAGCACCTAGCGCGGCAGATTTATTAGCAAAATTAGTAGTTGATTTTAAATTTAATGAAAAGGTAATGTTAAGTGATTTAAATATTATAGGAGAAAGGGTATATTTTGCACCAGTAACATTCAGAAAATTTAAAGTTAAACTATTATCTAAGTTTGGCCATGTTATTAATTTAAATGAGAGAAATTGGTCATTTACAATTCAAACAACAGAAAATTATTAAACAATTCTACAACAACTATATCTTAATTGTTTTGGTGTATCTAATTCGATAGTGCATTTTTTAATTCCCTTAATTTTGACATTTTTATCTTTTGTTTCTTGGTATATATATTTTGTAAATTCTTTAAAACATTCATTTACATTACAACCGGATTTTGCGCTTACCCCATAAAACATAATATTATTATCATTACAATAATCTGTGATTAAACTAAAATTTGCTTTTTCATGAAAAGAATCTATTTTATTAAGAAGAACCATAAAAAATACATTGGGGTTATTAGAAGATTGTTTTTTATAATATTCTTCTCTCCAATATTTTATGTTGTCTAATTGTTTTTTTGTATAATCATCAATAACAATAATTACACCTATTGTGTCTTTAAAATAAGATTTTATAATGGAACGAAATGCTTCTTGACCTGCTGTATCCCAAAGTTGCATTTTAACAAATGTTTTATCTATACATATAGTTTTACAAGAAAAATCAACGCCTATTGTAGTGTTATAATTATCATTATAATCATTAAAAACATATTGTCTTGTTAATGATGTTTTACCTACACCGGCTTCTCCTATCACAACATATTTATAAATATAATCAAAATAAGGAATGGTTTTGTTATCAGTCATATAAATTAGTATGATATAAAACTTTTATATTTTCTTAAACTAAAATATAAATAGTTTAAATATTTATAACGTATTTTATATATCAATGGAATTAATGACTTCAAATATAAAAGAAAAAGCGGATATGATACTTGAGCCTTTACAAGTAATGATTGAATTAAGTATGTTGGCTTATTGTGAGATTGGAACAAAATTAAGTGTAGACAGTAACTTATTAAGATTACATCCTCCTTCTTATACACAAGGTATAGTTAGATGGTGGAAAAATGATAAAAAGCAAGATATACATTATTTATTTCACGCAATAAGAAGATATTATATATGGTATAAAACACAAGACCATAAAATATTTAATTTTATATTGGAAAAAGCGATTATAGGTTTAAATAAACTAATAGAAACTTATAAAAAATGTGATGAGCGTTCTATATTACAAACCCTTTCATTATATAAAAATGTGTTGGATTTGGATAATTCGGATTTGTTTAAAGATAAATCGGCGGAGGCAATAAACATGGATAAGGTGTTTAAAAATATAATAGATATTTATGATGATAAAATGATAAGGGTGGTATACAATACATTATTATTGATGGAAGAAAGTAAAACTTCTCAACAAACATTGGATTATTATTTGATTGCGTTAAAGCATTTTATGATACCAATCAATGAAAAAATAAGAAATTGGATACAGGAAAATCTAGTAGTATAATTTAATATGATATAAATATATAATGGGTGTAAAATCGAGAACGAAAAAACCTTCAAAAAGTAAAAGTAATATTAGGAGGAAAAGTACAAGTAAAAGTAAAAGTAAAAGAGGGAAAAGTACAAGTAAAAGTACAAGTAAAAGAGGGAAAAGTAAAAGAGGGAAAAGTAAAAGTAAAAAAACTAATACATCGAAAAATCCACAGGAAGCCTTTTTTAAAAAATATTGCGATGGCGCTTTTCAATCTAAATTATTAGAGGGAATGAATGTATTAATTAGTGATATGAATAAAGGGACAAAAAGTGAAAAAGAATTTGTTAAAAAATTAAAACAAACACTACCAAATATTTCTTTTTTAACTTTTGAAAATAATAAAATAAAATTACAAAAAGAAAAGGATCAAAAGGGAGGTGCTCCTAATGATGAAGAAAAAATTTGTAAAAATACTGGACAAATTGTTACCTCAATGCCTCCTTCTAATGAAACAAATCCTTTAAGTATTTTACAACAACAAATGAACGAATTGTCAACTGAATTAACATCTTATCGTTTAAGACCAGATGCTGTTCAAAGTGAAGTAATAGCAAGACAGAACCAACTAACAAATATGGCTATGGCGATTGAAGCGGTTCGACAAAGACAACAGGCAATAGATATTGTACGCGGAAGAGAAAACTGGAATAGAACAGGTGATATTTGTAATAGTTTATTATCTCTAACTTTTACAGGATTGGCTGGTTATTTATCTTATTTAGTAGTAACATTATTTGAAGGTGCAGCTACTTTTATAACTACCGGTGTAACTGGAATATTTATGCTATTTTGTATAAGTATATTTCAAATTTTTATTTCTCTTATAAATGGTGTAGGAACTCGTATTCCTGGTTGGATGGGTGGAGGGGATATTGTAACTACGAACGGTCGTGACTTAGCATATAATATTACATCTACTATAAGCAGAGGAATTACTGAAACACCAGAATTGAATGATTCATTATTGAGATTACAAGAATTAGGATATACAACAAAAATGATTGCATTTATGATTCTTTTTGTAATGTTTATGATAATTACGCATATTATTAGGATATTTATGACTGCAAGACGGTTTAGTATTGGATGGACAGGAGTATCTGTAGGAGATGGTAGACAACAATTACAAAATATATCAACATCAGTTCAAGCTCCACAATTAGGAAATCGCAACATACAAGATCAACAATCTAACACAAATTTACAATTGACTAATAATGAACCGGATATTAATGGTGGTTATAAAAAGAAAAAGAAAACCAAAGCAAACAAATCTAAAAAGAAAAGTAAAAAAACAAAAAAAGCTAGAAAAAAACGTCGATAAATATAATATAAAAAATACTATATTTATTTCTTGTAAAAAAGTCTCCAAAAAAAGTCTCCAAAAAAAGGCACCATTAGAACAGGTACTGATTTTCCTAAGGGTGCCTTTTTTTGGAGACTTTTTTACAAAATAGTGCCTTTTTTACAGAATTTCAATATTTTCCATCATTCCATTCATTTGCTAATTTAAGACCATTCATCATAATAAAACGTTTGATGTATTAAAAAGTATGGTCTCTTGTAAAAAAGTCTCCAAAAAAAGTCTCCAAAAAAAGGCACCCTTAGAACACTTTTTTTACTAAAAGTTTTTTGAGATTTGAGAAAATCCTGAACGAGAAATTCTGAAAATGCAGAAAAAGTTTTGACAAAAAAGTGTTCTAAGGGTGCCTTTTTTTGGAGACTTTTTTACAAAATTCAATAATATATTATTATTTTATTTATTCAACTCATAAATGGTTTCAAATAATTAATGTTATTTATTATTTGAAAAATGAAAAATCGAAAAAAAAGCCTTATTTTGTAAAAAAGTCTCCAAAAAAAGGCACCATTAGAACAATAATAAAAAAAAACTTAGAGATTTTTTCTTTTTTTAATATAAATGACAAGAAAAAAAAGCAAAAACTACTCTAAAACTACTCAAAAATCGGCATTTTCCAACAATGCCTTTTACTGCAATTGCTGTGACTATTTATCGTCTAATAATTCGAATTATAAAAAGCACCTTCGCACCAACAAACATTTAGAAAACTACTCTAATTTTTCAAAAACGAGCAAATCTCTCGTCTCAGTAAAAAACAAATTTTTTTGTAAACATTGTGACTATTCTACGTCACGTAAGTCTAACTGGTGTAGACACATTAACAGCATAAAACACATGAAACAAACGAGCAAAAACGAGCAAAAAACGAGCAAACAAGACGACGCCTTACCATCAATGGAAGATTATAATAACCTTTTAGACGAGATTGAGACGTTAAAAACAGAAAAAATCTCAAAAAACCCAAAAAAATCACAAAAAAAGCAAGATAATTTTGATATGGAAATGTTAAAAAGTCAAATAAATAAAATTATTGAAAGTCAAAATGAAATAAAGAATTCAAAAATAGGGAATACGACAATTAATAATTATAATAATAATAATATATCGATAAATTTATTTTTGGATAATTATTGTTCGAATGCTAAGAGTGTTCAGGAATTTTTAAAAAACGTTACTTTTGAATTAACGGATATTATTAGTAATAATTTATTAATAGAGGATTATTTATCAAAGAAGTTGATTAAAAATTTACAAGATATGCCTATAACGGAGAGACCGATACATTGTACGGATAATAAAAAAAAGAATTTTATGGTGAAAGATGAAACAAGTGGTTGGGTCCAAGATAATGGTATGGATTCAAGTGGATCATTATATAATAAAGTAAATCATTTACAAGACAAAGCATATATAGAGTTTTTTAATGAATATGATAAGGCAAATCCATTACCACATGATACAGAAAAAGAAAGAATCAAATGTCAGATATCTAGTGATATGATAACAAGTAAACATAAAAATAACAAAAATGCTATTATAAATATAGCAAATACGATGTCTATAACGGAAGCGATGGATGGTTCATTATTAAATAATAAAATAAATGATTAATATAATGGGGACAGTTATGAGTATAATTTCATCATATAATTATAATAAAAAAGGTGAGGAATATATATATAATAATAATAGTTATGATAATATATATATGGGAAATGTTTTAAGTAAAATGAGGGAAACGATGGAACAATCATTAATGAAAATTAAGAAAAAGTTAGGAAGAGATACTAGAGCAGAACAAATTTATAAAGAAATAAATCAAGAAGATGTTTCTATTGAGATGAGAAAAAGTCAGATATTTGTTTAGGTATGTAATAACTTAAAAAAATATCAATAAAAATAGTATAATGAAGTTACACAAAACATCTATTTGTACAAAAGTTATGTCTTTTATAGGCATTTTTTTATTACTTTCTCCTTTACAAGTTACAAGCGCTAGACCTTATAATACAAAAAGTAATCGTTATATCCGACAAAATACCAAACCAGTTTATACGCAAAAACAGATTAATAATGCGTGGATTAAAGTGCCATGGAGTCATGGAGGTCATTATTGGCATAATACATTAACGCGAGATGATCAAGATAATACACCATCATGTTATTTAAATAATTAGGTATTTAACCAATTTAATAAAAGAATATCATCATAAGCAATAAAACAAATTAAACAATAATATATTATACCATATATATTTATTTGATGTATGTAATTATAAAGATAAATAAAATGTATAGACCAATTTATAAAACATGTTAATAAATAAGTTTGTTTCGCTTTTTCTTTGCTTTTTTTTTGCTCTTCTTGTGATAATAAAAATCTCATACCAAGACAATAATTAACATTATATGAGTAACAAGATAAAACACAATATAAGGCTAATAATTTTGATATAGCATTTGCTTTATTCCAATTGAGTGTTGTGTTGATAATACACAAAATAGTTGTAATCGAATGATGAATAATAGTGGATTTGGATAAAGGCATATTTTTGATTAAAGCAATGGTATCACCAGAAACATATAAAGCACCAATAAAATGCATATAATTACTATGGTCACCAATATTAAATAATACAAGAATATTAAATGGTATTGTAGAAATGGAAATATATTTTAAAATGTTATATTTTATATAATTTTTAACTATGTAATTTTGTCTTTCAATATTATATTCTTTAAATTTTGTATATTTCCATTGAAAAAAAAGATTTGTAATGGGATACAATACGTAATTAAAACTACAACAACAAACTATATACCATAAAGGGTTCATTAATATTACTTTAATAAATATATTTAAATATATTAAGTAAATGTTTAAACATCTCTCCCATATTAGTAAATTGAAGAAATTTTATTATTAATAAATACTATTAATAATAAAATGAATTATATATTGATTGACGGTAGTTATTATTGCTTTTATAGATATTATGCTATTCATGCTTGGTTTCGCAATGCACATAAAGAAGTAAACGTGGAAGATCCATTTCAAAATGAATTATTTGTGGAAAAGTTTAAAAAAATGTTTATTAATAAAATAAAAGAATTGCCAAAAAAGTTGAAACTTGATGATTGTAGAATAATAATTGGTAAGGATTGTTCTAGAAAAGATATATGGAGAAATGGTTATAGTGGAACATATAAGGAAACAAGAGTATATGACGATAGTTTTATGGGAGGACCATTCTTTAAAATGGCATATGATACATTATTTTATGAAGCTGGTATAAAAAAGTCAGATATATTGTATTTAAATAAATTGGAAGCAGATGATTGTTTGGCTATATTGGCAAAAGATTTAATAAATCAAAATGAAAACAATAAAGTAACTATTATAACAGGTGATATGGATTATTTACAATTGGCACATTCTCAAATAAACTTGATAAATTTAAGATTGAAACCATTAGCAACAACTAAAAATTCAACAGGCGATCCAAAACAAGATTTGTTTATAAAAATAGTAACAGGTGATAAATCCGATAATATAAGTGGTGTATTTCCAAAATGTGGAAAAAAAACAGCAATAAAGTATTGGAATGACAAAGAATTATTTAAAAAAAAGTTACATAGTAATGAAGAGTATGTGAAAAAGTATGAAAATAATAAAAAAATAATAGATTTTAATGAAATACCACAAGAATTAGTAGTAGAATTTAAAGAAAAATATCCAAATTTATTCCATTAAATTGATTAAATATTAAATATAATTTTTATTAAGTATTTAAATAAACAATGGAATGTTCGGTATGTTATGTTGATTTAACAGTTAAAAATATAGTAAATACAAAATGTAATCATATATTTTGCCAGGAATGTTTTTGGAAATGGGCAGATGAAAATAATAGTTGTCCAATGTGTAGAGGAACTATTATATCAAAAAGCAAAATAATGAAAGAAGAAGAAGAAATAAGAAATAATATTTATGGATTGATGTTGGAGGAAACTCAATATTATGATTCGCTGAGTTATTTACAAAATGAATTGTATGAATTAGAAAATAAGATTTTTGAATTATCAAAATTTAAGAAACATCCTGAAAAATATATGAATGAATATATGAAAAAAAGAGATGAGTGGATAAAAGAAGTAAAGGAAAAAACCAAAAAACAGAAAGAAGATGTTATTACCCAAATAAAAATGTATAATGTGTTATATGATAATTATAAAGAAGTGTTAAATCAAATTAATTTTGAGAATGAAAATGGACCGATAGATATAGAATTAGATATAGAATTAAATTCATTATTAAATGAACCATTATTTCAGATAGGATTAAATTCTATGGATGAAATTATAAGAACACCCAGTCCTAGAAGTGGTTTACAATCACCACCGCCTTTAATAAGAATGAATAATAGGTAAATTAAATATAACTTTGTATTAGTCTACAAACTCCTTCATAACCATTAAGTTTTTTTCTTAATGTCAAAGCAATTATAACATCTTTATAATGATATAAATAAATATATTTATTTAAAAGATTTAAGGTTAATTCCATATATCTTATCTGTTTTGGTCTCAAATTAGAATAATATCCTTTGATTGCGTGTTTTATTTTTATTTTATTTTTTAATGCGCATTTATAAATAGTTACATTAAGCTTTTGTTCTAATTCTTCTCCCTTTCCTTGATTAATTAATAATAATCTTCTTTTTAGATGTAAGAATATACATCGAAGGCTTTGTGTTTGGGATAATGCTACACAATGATCCGGTAAATCAAAATTATCTGCCTTATTAAATAGTTTAATTTTTTTGTTCATGAAGTTGGTTGTTCCTTGTATTGAATAGTCCATTGTATTTCGCGTGTTTAATAAAAATTATATTATAGTACATTTTTTTAATCAATTTGTTTTTTAAATAGTTCTTTGAACATTGTTATTATCATCTAATCTAACAGCAGTTTGTCTAGTTATTGCTGGTGGAGTTAAAATAGAGTTATTATCATCAAATCTAACAGCAGTTTGTCTGGTCATTGCTGGTGGAGTTAAAATAGAGTTATTATTATATCTTGGAATTTGTAATAAGGGAGGTATTTGTAGAGTATTTTGTGTAGTAAAATGAGATGGAGCAGAAGTAGTTCGTTGCATAGTGGAGAAGGACATATCTGGGTTATTACCATGTAAAGAGTCGGTTATATTTTGACTAAGAGAACGGAAACCTTGATATATTGGTGCTGTTGTTTCATCTGTAACAACATTCATATCTACTTGTATGGATTGGTCCATACCAAATCCAAATCTTTCTCCTGTTTTGATAGCATCAATATTAGCTCCCATAAATATACAATGAACATTTTTCTCTTTTAATTGTGTAATTTTATTTTTTAAATCATAATGTCCAAATGTTGACATATTATCTTCGCCATCTGTAAGTAATACAAACCAAGACATAATATCTTTATCTTTTAATGTATCTAATTTTTCAGATAAAATATTAAGTTCTTCTATTGCACTATCAACCAGTTTTGTGGAACCATATGTTTTAAAATTAATTTTATTTGTATCAACAGCGTTTAGATCTCCAAAATCACTATTATATGGAGGTGATACAGGATAAACTACACTTCTAGTAGTGGAAAATGTTGAAATTCTAAAATAACATTCTTGGGCATCTTCGGCAGTTTCTTTTGTTTCATTGATAAATGAATGTAATGAAGTGATTAAAGTGGGTAAGATGCTACCCATCGACCCGGAACGATCAATTAATATAGAACCGACAATTGTTTTTTTAGTATTAGTTGTATTAGTTGTAGTAAAATTCATATTGTATTATAATAAAAGTTAAGTTATATTTTTTTAAAATCAATTTTAATTAAGCAAAAATATAAAATACCTTATATTATATATGTCATGTTTTAATAATTATAAAAGCACGGTAATAGAATATAGAAATATCATAGGAGAACAAGCTGAACTTATAGAAAAGCAAAAAAATCAAATAAAAGAAATGGAAAGTGAAATGGAATCTTTAAAAGAAGCGTGTAAAAACAATTCCAAGTTTGAAGATTATTTTAAATTTTATGTTAAGGATAGAAAAAAGTATGATAAAATATTTGATGAAGTAAATAGAATACTTGATAAATATAAATGTTAAATGTATTTAAAAAAACAAAGTAATATATAATATTAATGGATAATCTTGTAAAATATAATAAGGATGATCATGAATATATTATTAATGGAGGTATAATGATGTATGAATATAATAAAAAATTTGGAAAAATGTCTAAAAATTTGGATGAATTTAAAAAAGATATGGAAAATAGTAAAGATTTATTGATAGAAAAGGAAAAAAATAGTAAATTGGGAGAGAAAATAATGCAAATAGAGAGAGAAAATGACGATTGTAAGGAAAAAATACTGAAAATAGAGAAAAAAAATATGGAAATAAGAGAAACGTTTTTAAATAAAGAAATGGATATAAAAACGAATTTATATAATGCGTTTGAAAAAAAAATAAGGAGTAAAGATGAACAAATTATAAATATTCGAGATAATATTATAAAAAAAGAGGAAGCAAAACATGAATATTTGAAAAAAGAATTGGATAGGGAGCGTGAAAATAGAAAAAATGAAATAAATAGGATACAAGATTGGTTAAATACGGAAAAAAGTAACAATGAATATTTGAAAAAAAGGTTTGAAAGTGACTTGGAGAGAGAAGTTAATAATCAAACTAAATGTTACAAGGAAGAATTGGAAGAAATAAAGAAACAATTAAAGGAATATTATGATAAATATGAAAATAAAAATAAAGGAAAGATATTTGAGGATGAATTTTATAGAAAAGTGGAAGAATATAATGATAAAGAGGAGGGTAATAAGTGGAAGATAAGTCATGTGGGAAGTAAATATGGAGGAATGTGTGATATTATTTTTCAACATAAGGATACAAAACAGATTATTTTGGTAGAATCAAAAAATAATTTAAATAAAAATCCAGTTCCAACCAAAGATGTGGATAAATTTTATAGAGATGTATTGGATGTTACGAATAATGCTGTTGGGGGTATTATAATTTCAACCGCTAAGATACAAAAAAAAAGGTCTTTTGAAAGAGAAATAGTGCAAAACAAGTTATTTATTTTTATTTCTCATTTTTCTTTGAATAATATTGGTCAATTATTTTGTAATTTGGAATATATGATAGGAGAAAATAAAACAAATAATAATGAGTTAAGTAAAGAAGATAGAAATGAATTATTAGTGAAACAATATGATTAT
>ENA-OREN01003776-OREN01003776.1-marine-metagenome-genome-assembly--contig:-NODE-3776-length-13803-cov-3.590340_pt1 | contig 13803 bp, 12 predicted proteins | sample MGYA00248624_ERZ508555 | MGnify/ENA primary metagenome ERZ508555 (study PRJEB26222, sample SAMN06267773) | marine metagenome | isolation source: Saanich Inlet, British Columbia, Canada | place...
GTCCCTTCATCAAATGCTGGTTTTTCAAGTTTCTCAAGCGCCTCTTTACGTGTCATTTGCCCAGTAACAATTAAACTGGAATATTGCACTTTTCGCGTGTCAAATCCAAACTTAGTTGGTAGCCAATAACCTTCGTAAAATCTGGTAAACCTAGATTCGAAGTGTTTTTGAGCATAACGTTGATAATCCAAATGATCAACCAGAAACTGTGTTGCTTCTTCTTTATGATATGGCATAAAATCCAATGGTCTAATTAACTTTATACCTTTGACATAAGGAAGATAGAGCTTGTGCCAGAGAATATTTGTAGTAGGAAAATTGCTAAGCTCTACTGTTCCAAATTTTTTGTGTATATCCTTAAGTTGTCTGGCATCAGATTGATAATACATCCATTCTAGAGGGTTTCTAACACACTCAGTTGAGTAATTTCCTCCTGTCAAAATATACTTAACATTATATCTTGACGCAAACTTATACATTGTCGCAAAAAAAGCATGATCCTGTGGCGTGTCTACATGTGAAATTCCAGATTTAAAAAAAGACAATTGTAAATCCTTCATTTCTTCCCAATCAATAACCTCTGTATATAAATCCAAATCTAGTTTGTCAACTATCCTTTCAATATTATGAACAGCTTGCTGAGAATTCCACCCTGCATCCACATGAAAAACCAAAGGGCGTAATCCCAGTTTTTCTTTGGCAAGATATACAAGATAAGAACTGTCTATTCCCCCGCTCATTCCTATTATGCAATCAAACTCCTTGCCTTCTCCTTCTTTTTTTATTTTATCCGCAACTTTGGATATTTCAGACCAGCCCTTGTCATTAGGATTCCAATATGGTTCTATGTTTTTGTAGTAAGTATTACAATGATCACAAACTCCATTTTTATCAAAAATAATTTCTGAATCAGTTGTATCCATTACGCAATTTGCACAAGTTTTATTTTTTTTAAACATTATCAAGGTTAATATTTACAATTTTTAGATTACTAGTATATTTATAGTTTCAGTAGACAATTTATTAATTCTCTTGGTAATTATTAAACCACTCCCAAGTTTTTTCAATCGCAATTTCAATACTAGTTTCAGGTCTAAAGTCAAGCAGTTGACTTGCCAAACTATAATCTGCAAAATTTCTTTCTACTTCACCGACGCGTTTACCTAAATAATCTATTGGATAATTGTCAACATTGGCCACACTACAAATTATATCTGCTAGCTTTTTCACGGACACCTCACTACCCCCGGCTAAGTGAATTGGATTGAATCCAGGGAGTGATTTTCTTAATGCCTTTATTATCCCGATACATAAATCATTCACATATAAAAAATCCCGAGTTGCCTCTCCATCTCCATATATTTTTATACTATTATTGTTCATAATCGATTTCATAAAAGCTGTAACTGCGCCTTTTTTGTGCCAACTTATAGGCCCAATAACATTGGCAAATCTTAGGGCTGTTATATTCATACCGTATGAATGGGCAAAAGAAGAGCAATATGCCTCACAACAAAGCTTGCTAGAACCATAAGGAGATATTGGACGAGGAATAGATGACTCATTCACTGGAGGTGTGGCATCTCCAATCAAAGCTCCTCCGGTAGATGAAAAAATAAAATTCATTATCCCGGCCTTCCTGCATTCGTTGAGAACATTAAATGATCCGTTAACATTAATATCGAAATTCTCCTCCGGATCCCTTACTGAATCAACAACAGAGCCATATGCAGCTAAATGAATAACACTTGAAACACCTAAAAGGGCGTCTGATACGTCATTTTTATCCCTAATATCGCCATTAAAAATTTTAGCTTTTGTATCCTTTATATTATCAGCACTTCCGTTGGACATATTATCAAGTACACTTACTTGGTACCCAGAATTTTCAAGCATAGGAATCAAATTTGAACCAATAAAACCACAACCTCCTGTTACCAATATTCTATCATTTAACATTTATTTTCCCACTCCAGGTTTGTTATCTTTCGTCCAGTAAGATACACAAACGATCTTAGTTTTGTCACAGTTTGTTGAATATTTTTCTGCAATACTTTTTATTTCTTCAAGTAGCCCCGCGTTTAAGGTTGTAGGATTCAGTCCTAGATCAAGAAAACATTGATTTTCTACATGCAGTTCATTTTCTGCATCTTCTTTTCTAGGATTGTTTATATAATTTATACCAACGGATGTCATTTTAGAAACCATATTGGCCAAATCCCTCACAGAATGAGTCTCTGTCATTTGATTAAAAATTTTGACACCCTCATTACGTCCTGGCGGATTCTTCAAAGCTATTTCAATACACTTAACCGTATCCTTAATATGGATAAATGCTCTAGTTTGTCCACCTGTACCATGCACAGTCAATGGATATTGAATAGCAGCCTGCATCAAAAATCGATTAAGAACCGTTCCATAGTCGCCATCATAGTCAAATCTGTTGATTAAACGTTCATCCATTTCTGTTTCATCTGTTTGCGTCCCCCATACAATCCCTTGATGTAAATCGGTAACTCTTACCTGATCATTACTATTATAAAAAGCAAACATCAAGGCATCCTGAGTCTTGGTCATATGATAAATACTACCAGGACTTGGTGGATACAAAATTTCTTGCGTAATGTCCTTACCATCTTCATTCGGAACTTTAATCGATAAATACCCCTCAGGTATTTTCATGCCCGCTGTTCCATACCCATAGACGCCCATGGTGCCTAAATGAACTACGTGAATATCTAGACCAGACTCTACAATAGCTGCCAACATGTTATTTGTAGCATTTAAATTATTATCTACAGTGTACCTTTTTCCGTATGAACCCTTCATGGAATAAGGTGCGGCTCTTTGCTCTGCAAAATGAATAATAGCATCCGGCTTAACTTCATTAATTAAATTCAATAACTTATTATAGTTTTTCGATACATCAAAATTTTCAAATCTAATTTCTCTTCCACTCACTTCTTTCCAGGCATCTATTCTATCTCCAATAAACGCTATAGGTGTCAATGAATTCACCTCCAGCTCAAGATCTATCTTTCTTCTCGATAAGTTATCCACTATGAAAATATCGTGACCTTTGTTAGACAAGTACAGTGATGTAGGCCAGCCGCAGAATCCATCTCCACCTAAAATAATAACTTTCATTTTTCTTCCTCTTTTATTAAATTCATATAATGTTGCTTATGCAGGACTGCGCATTTTTCAACAGTTAAATAAGTGTGTGCTATCTCTCTTGCCCTAACCCCGTATTCTTCTCTTAAAGAGATATTTTCTACAAATTTACATGCATTGTATGAGATATTCATATAATCATAAACATCAGACACAAGCCCACCATTTAGCCTACCTACATAATACCCAGTAGAGCCCACATCAGTTGTAACAACAGGTAGTGCTGCTGCAAGCGCCTCCCATACTGCAGTTGGACTACCTTCCCAGGCTGAGGTGTTAATAAAAATATCCAATGATGATAAGAATAAAGGAACATCTAAGACAAAGCCAACAAATTGAATACTTTCAACCATATCCAATCTTTTAATCTCTAACATTATTTTATTGTAATGTTCTTTTTGACTACTATGAATTGCACCCCCGATACAAAATACTACATTCGGATAATTAAGTTTTATTTGGTGCGCTGCTCTAATAAATGTGACAATGTCCTTTTGGGGCGACATATTGGTGATTGTGCCTATTACTATTTCATCAGAGAAATTGTAATTCTTCTTTTGTAAAATCTCACCAGGAATAATAGGTGCATGAATTTCTGTCACAAAAGTATTGTATGATGCATTTGGAATAAAATATTCCTTTGCTTTTTGACTTGCGACTATAAAAGATAATGACATATGCTTTTTAAGGAAATCAAAAACAAACTTAACTGCCTTATGTGCATGTTGATTATTTAGATGCCATACTATTTTCTTTTTAGCTAAAAATGCAGCTAAAATAGATTTAAATTGATACGCCCCGTTTACATGAACAACATCAGGGTTTTCCTTTCTTAGAAATTTATACAATAAAATTAGCTCAAAGAAAAATCTAACTACATACTTAAGCAAATATTTTTTCTCAAGCGTTAATCTAGTTATATTTAGTTTTTTATAATCTACATTATTTTCTGTAGCATATTTTTCAAAAATATCTGAATCAAGATGAGGCATTACAATGGTTGTTCTTACGCCAATATTGGACAACTCTTTGGCTACATTAACAATTCTTCTCTCTGGACCGCCAAATCTACCCTCCTCATCAATATTGATTACATATATGCTTTTACTTTTAATCACTTACGCTGTACCTTATTATAATTCATAGCTTGAATAAAATTTTCAGCCATATTCTCAATGCTAGCAAATTTATGATAATATTCATACGCTTCATTACCAAGAATATGAGCATAGTCTTTATTTTGAATAAGGCTCAACATTGCCAACTCAAGAGATTCAGGACTATCATCGCAAAGAATACCATTAACACCATCTATAATATTATGCTTTTCCCCGCCAGATATCGCATTCTCTTTTGTAACAAACGGAACCCCGTAAGCCATACTTTGTAACACAGCAAGACCAGCCTGACCAAATGAAACAGACGCTATCGAGTCTTGATAATACTTTACTAACTTCTTTGTATTTTCTATATGCCCAATAAAAATAACACTATCAAACAATTCTTCTTTTATGACCAAATCCTCTAATATCTTCCTTTCCATACCGTCACCAATAAATACTAGTTTAAGGTCTAAATTTGTTCTTAACAGAATCCTCTTAAAGACTCTAATAGTTACATCGTTTTGTTTACGAGGATCAAGCGACCCAACATTAATAAAAGTATCTTTTATCGGGCTATCAAAACAAGGAAATGCGTCCGCAACATGGAAGGTATTGTTGGCCACAAAACACTTACTAGCATCCAAACCTTTGCCAATCATCTCTTGTTTAATGTGGCTATTATAAAAAACAATCGGATTATCTCTTTTTGCAATTAATAATTTCAGTATTAGTGCAAATGCACTTTTTCCCTTATCCATACCCCACCACACCCATTTAATCTTAGAGCTTGAAAGATACATTAGGAAAACAGAATAGATCCAACGTATATCAAACATAGCGATAATTACATCCGGTTTTTCTTGTTTAATAAACTCAAACAATTCCTTTTGCAATTTAAATGGCCCAATGTTAACTAGGGGAAAAATGCATTCTCTAAATTTATCACTATCGCACACGTTGCTTTTACCTGAATGCACCACAACAATATCATCATGCTTTGCCATTTCATTAAAGAATCCCTTTCGATAATGAGGGAGAGTTCCCTGAATAAAAATAATCATAAAATACTTTTACTATGTTCATAGTAATTGCTAGATAAATCTCTATTTGGAATTATTTTTATATAAACGTAGCTTATTAGAATTATTGAAATTGTATAAGGATCAACTGAAAAAATGGACCTTCCATTAAATATGGCGGCTAACGATATAAAAGCTATAAATAAATTCATCTTAAATATAGACGGATGGTATCGATTATTGAGAACAATGCTCATAAAATAAGCCCAAAATAAGAAGCTTAGAAAAAAACCCACATAACCAAAACGCATAAAAGACCCTAAAAACATACTATGTGTATTTTTTTCAAGCAATGTATTTAAGTCTGAAATAGAGCTCTTTCCATAATTATTTAGCTTTATCTCAATAATATTATTATCAAAGTAAGAAAAATCTTGAAAAATTAACCAATACCATGAAATATCCCTAAGACCAAACAACCTCTCATTGTGAAAATAAAACCCTAATAAAACAACCAACAAAATAACTAAAGGTGGTGTCATATACACCGTCATACGGTATATTTTTTTTGGTATTACACTTAACATCAATGCACACACTATTGCAAACACTAGTATTCTTTGTTCTGTCAATATATTGAAATAAATAGCAAGCAAGAGAAAATGAATATTAGACAGTAATCTTTCACTTTTTAAGTATGGAATTAATAATAAAAACGTTATCCCTAGCGACAAATGAGTGGCCATGCTATTTAATCTAAAATGACCCAAGAAATTAACTATATCAAACAAATAGGCATAGATAACAAGAAAAATAATAATAATAAATTTTAAATATTTGAAATTTTTTGAATCTCTTGTACAGAATAAATAATAAAATAGCGAGACTGATAAGATTGATGAAATCAACCAATTTAATGATTTCACTTCATTAAAATAAAGTGAAAATGTCAGCATAAATACAACTGACAACATAAAAATTCCGCTATAAATAGTTAGTTTCAAATGACAATATCCTTAAGTGTTAATATGTCTTAAATAGACTATTAGCTTGCTATTTGTAATACTCATTGACCATTTCTTATGAGTGTTCCGTATATTTGATTCTCTATTTTTATCAAAGTTTTCTATCATATTTGATACGATATATTTTTGCCCTCCTATGTTTAGGTCCTGATAGACTACACTTCCTTTTCCATACCTATTTACAGCAGCACTAACCTCACTATCCTTCATAGCATAACCAAGAATATACTTATTGTGCTCTATAATATCAAATATTTTTGCTGGTAAGCAGTGTGCTACATAAGATCCAATAAGAGACACTAAGCCAACATCAGCATATTTACCAAACAAATTCACATAAATTTGCGTAGCAACAATATTCTCATAGTTAATATTTGCAAAATCCAGCTTGTTATTTTCTATTAAATCAGAAAATACAAATACCTGAATCTTTTCAGGTGGGAATGATCCAATAATAGTTAATAAATTATCAACCCCTTGTACAATTGATGACGCAGAGCCTCCATAAAAACAAATAATCGCGTTAGGATATTTTAATTTTATCGCCTGAATTTTTTTATCTACATTAACAATCTGATTATTATTTTCACCTTCTAAAATCAGTTTATCAAATCCATATCTATGTTGATTGGAAATATATCCTGAATATTGAACTAATTGCTCCACTCCCAATTCAAGGCGAGCTATTTTTTCCGCGTGCCGTTCAGCGGTAAATACTAGCAAATCTGCACTCTTCATTAACATAATTTGCACATGTGCTCTTCCAACATGGAATTTATCGTTTTTCTTAACGCCTAAATTAACGCCATAATTAACAGGATCACGAAAGTGGATAATATGCCTTGCACCTGTTTTATTTCTCAACATATCCCCAAGAATAACAGTACCAAGCTCACCACCTGTAGTAGAAATAATAATATCATTCCTACCGACTTTTTTTCTAAGTTCTAAATACCTAGATATGGAATAAGGAAGCAGGTAGTCTCTAATCACCCCCAATCGTTCGAAAAGAAGAAGTGTTCTAACATATATAATGTTTAGAATTTGAAGAATTGATTTACCCCTAAGGCCAAAGTCATTAACAGTAGGGCCTATTCGTATTACCTTTACAGATAAACCATGATCAATCAAAGTTTGCACCAAGGCGTAACGCATCAAACTACCGCCACCTTTTTCAAAAGGCGGATATGACCTTGTTATAAAGTAAACTTTACTCATTTCTATTAACAATATAATTAAAGGTTAGTTCAGCAACTCTATTGTGATAGTGTTCACACTCTAACTCTGTTTTAAACTTATCTGAACCACAAAACCCATAAAGGCCTAAATAATCCATAGATCTATTACCGGAAATAATTTTCGAATTTATGATAGGTTTGATTACTGGTTTAATAAACTTATTGGAATAAACAGCATGCATTGCACTAAAAACATCAACCCATCTTTTAAAATAGTTTTTCCAAACCTCTTAAGGAGATACAAAGCCCATCTTATCTTTAAGATATTTAACTGCTCCGGCTCTCATTAAAGGCTCACCGCCTTTATCATATGGATAATATGAACGTGTCAAATAATGTATTTTCAGTTTTTATTTCTTTTTATACTTTTTATACCATACATACCAATCAACTGATGATAATTCTTTTCATATATATCAAATTCGAAGTCTTTATCTTTAAAAAAATCATAAAATCCAACATAGTCAATTTGTAAATTACGTTTCTTTATATGTTCTTTCATAATTGTCTCTTTCAGTATCTTCTTTAAAAACTTTGCAATACTAGTTCCCATTAAATGATATTTAATTATTATCTTAATTTTATCCGTATCATTTAATTCTAAAAATTTATCATCAGTTCTTTTTCCTAGTGCAATTGGTATATCAAGCAAAAACTTATATTCATCTTTATAAGCATACTTATTTAAGTATTTCCTAAATAGATTTCTTTCTATCCTATACCTGGTTGGTGTTCTGTACCAAAATGAAGCAAGCTCAACATTAGCATATGGTAAATAAAATTTTAATCCAAAATATTCATATGTCCTAACACTATTAAGTATAAATGATGCAGTCCTCGTATTCTTATAAAAATGTTCATATGAGCTCAATTTATTTTCATAAATCCTATTGCCACTTATCAATTTATTTACAGATATTTTATTCTGAAATTTTAGTTCATTTGGAATGCTTAAGCCTGCAAAATGATCCATTAGATGCCCAACAACAACTATTCCTTGCCCATATTTTTCTTTTAAATATTTGATAGATATAAAATCTTGTAAGTGTATCACCGATTTATGCATAGAAAAATTCTTTGCAAGAATTTCAAATTCACCTCTAACCTCTTGCCATTTCTCTTTTGTGTAGTGTATAAATTCCCATTCGAATCCTAATTTAAGTGCAAGCTGTTTGCTTATTCTTGCTTCTTCTACATTTTCATCTCTTCCGTATGTAAATGATATAATTCTATTTTTAATATTGTATTTTTTAATTGCCCAAGCTAATAGTCTAGAGTCCATTCCACCACTTAATGGTAAGAAAATTGGTAAATTAGGATTATTTTCACAATATTTTACTAATTGGATAAAAACCATTCCGTAAATAGCATTTAGTTTTTCTAATAATACTTTTTCATTTACATTTAATTGCTTAGATGGCATAAAGTAGTATTGTATTTTTTGTATGTTCCCATTAAAAAAAACCATTTCTCCAGCTTCAACATCAAATAAATTATCAATTAGTGTCTCTCCAGAACGAGCTGTACCTTTTTGAATATAAAAAGGCATGCTTTCTTTTTTTAATCTTATTTTTTTCAGCTTTTCTACCAAACTATTTGTATTGTCAGAAACTACTAAAGTGTTATTCTCATATGAATAGAATATAGGCATAGTTCTAAAAATGTCACTAATCATTAATGTATAAGAACTTGTATTTATTATTATTCCCCATGATCCACCAAATCTAAGGGCTTGTTGTTCTAATAGATTGATATCAACATCTTTAGAATAAAGCATGTTAAAAATATAATCTATTGCATTGTCTTCCTCTAAAAAGCTTGAATCAACCTGAAGATGTCCAGCAAAATATATATCACAATTTCCAAACTCTTTCTTTTTCCACTGTGTTAGTGCATTTTCAATTAATACCTCAACAATGGGGTTTGCTCCAGTTATCATATATATCTTTTACCTTTTGCTATTTTGGCATTTGTAATAGCCTTTTTAGATGTGCCTTCATAGTTGAGCACTAAGAATCTAACATTGCAGAGTATTGATTTAAAGTTTTTCGATAATTTTCTTTTGCTCTCAGGAGCATAATCACCTAAAAATAAAATCATTCTATTTTATGTTGTTGCATTAATTTAGAAAAATCCTCAGCATGGTTAATGTAAAGCTTATCAATCTGTTCTTTATTATCAATATAGAATCTTTCTATTCTTGGATAATAGAGGTTTTTATTAAACTCCAATGAATTCAAATCAAACCTTTGGTACAAGGTTGACCATTTCTCCAGAATAAGGTTGCTATTTTTCCCATTTGCTAGCGTATAAAGAATATGTTTTGCATATCCTTCAAATAATCTTTTTTTAGAAATATCCCACTTACCTTTTTTTGCCACTCCCTTCTCCACCCTTTCTACAAAAGGCTTTAAAAACGACATATACCGAACGTGATTCATTCCATCATCATAACCAATATACTCTTTAATTAGTTTTTTTCTTCTATCTTGCTTCTCTATAAATCTCTCTATTGTTCCGTATGAGTAATATTCTTGTATCATTGCATTTATCTTATGAGGGTTATTCTCTAAAACTGTACCATGCATAACATCAGATGAGAACCCATCTTTGTCTATCACAAATGATATCGTTGGTTTGCTCAAGAGCCAAGCCTCAAGGTTGGTTGATGAATTAATATTTAACCAGACATCTGAGGATGCAATCACATCAACTATTGAACTCTTTTTATCAACTACTAATACATTATCTTGATTCAACAGCCCATCAAACTCCAATGGTTCTTTATCACCATCCCCAGGATGAGCTTTTAGCAAAAACAAAATATCATTATTATTGTGAATAATATACTTTAGAATCTCATTGGCTTTCTTTGCTAGATTCATTAAACGGATAAATTTACCCCTTCCAAATTCTTTAACAAAATACTCTTCGTTGTTCAAAATATTATTAAAATCAAATGCAGCGTAACCTACAACTTTAGTGTATTTATTTTTTGATATTTTGTCATTAATCATAAAATGATATTTATCATGACCAACCGATCCACTAACCCTGTATTTACTTTGTAATTCTGGATAATGCTTTACACTCATACTGTATGCTTTATAAGACCATAGCGTACAAAGCGTTTCTAACAACTTTTTTTCCTTGTTCCAACCCCAAACAAATTCATCAATATCCTCCTCTCTAAACATTCCTTCAGTAACATGTGTAAATACCAATATTTTTGATTTTCGAATAATTTTAAGCCACTCAAGTCCAAGTTTAGCTCCAGTCGAGCCAGACTTGATTATTATATCTGGTGTGTTCTTTATAACAGATGGCAAATTAAACTGCGATTTATACTCAACATTCCAGCCCAAGTAATTCTCAAAAAAATACATTAATGGAAGATCGATTTCAAATTCTCTGCCATGTGTTGTCCATTCTAAAAATAATACTGTATGCTTTTTCATATATTCTTATCATCTACTCTTTTCACTTTTCCATCTTCAAGCTCTATAATTATGTCGGTGTTTTCTACTATAGAGTCACTATGGGTTATATTTATCACTATACTGTTTGTTATGCCTCTTATAACATTGTTAATAATTTCTATTGATTTTTTATCTATCGAACTTGTATGCTCATCTAACACTATCAAGTCATAATGCTGCACAAACAGTCTGGCTAAAGCTAACCTCTGCTTTTGACCGCCTGAAAGATTTGCTCCATCTTCTTGTATGATAGTTTTCAACCCTTGTGATTCACTAAAAAGCACCCACAAATCTACATTATTTAAAGCTTGAACAATAACTTCATCTTTAATATTTATATTATCTTCTATCCCAAATAAAAGATTCTCTTTCACTGTTCCGTTTAATATAAAGGACTCTTGTGACATATAAAAAGTTTTGGTGCTATTTATATCTATATCTTGTTTTGCTTTGTCATAAAAGTAAATATAGCCACTTGTTGGCTTATACAGCCCCAAAAGGACATTTACAAGCGTTGATTTTCCCGCCCCAGATCGACCAATTACAGCGTAGTGATTGCCAACTTCAAAACTTAGATTTAACTGCTTCAAAACTACATCTTTTTCATAACTAAAATCTATATTTTTAAGTTTTATATTTTGCAACTCTTTATTTTTTTTGTAATGTATAAACTTGATATTTTTACTATTTTCATCCATAAACCTTTTTATTTTTAATGCGCTTTCTAGCCTTGCATTTATCTCTATCTTTTCTACATTAACTGACTTTAAAAGTGGCACTAATCTAAATAGTAAAAATAAAAATACAACTATCTCAGATAGTGGTAAATTAAAATAATCATAAGATATCACCAATACGCTCATAAGAAATATGAAATTAAAGGTATCTATAAAATTCATCATTCCTTTTATCTTGTAAACTATCATATTTTTTTCTAAAAATGTATCAGAATCATTTACACTTTGGCTATGGATATTTTTTTCAAAATTAAATACTTTTATAATTTTTATAGAAGATAGAGCCTCTGTAACTCTTTGTAGTATCTTATCATTTACACTTGCTATCTCCTTTCCTGATTCTTGTGCATATCTTCCTCTTTTTAATGTGAATGCAACTATAACTAGAACATACACTCCTATTAAAGCTAAAAGATATATATTAATAAGAGACAATACGAAAGTAAAAAGCACTATCTGAATAATAAGTGACAGAAATACAAATATTCTATAAAAAAGATTTCCATATTCTGCAGCATGTACTGCATATAGCGTAACTAAAGCACTTTTAGAAAAACTATTTATCTTTAAATAATCATCAAGTAAGAAATGTTTCATTAAATCTTTTCTTATAAATCTCATGCCTAGTGGATACAAATACTGTATATAAACCAATCTAAAATAATCTAAAACTTGAAAGATAAATACTATCAATAGATTTAATAGAGCAAGAGTGTAGATATTCATCTCTAGATGTATAAAACTAAGAAATTGACTTATAACACTCCAATATGTTTTACCAATATCCACATCACCATTCATTTCTATAAAATCAAGTATTGGCAATATAAAAGCCACCATAGAGACTTGAAAAATAGAACTTACAAAACTAAGTAGAGCTAAAAATATAAATAATTTTTTATTTTCTTTTATAAAATTTATGACTATATTATAGTATTGATTTTTTTTGATAAACTTATTTAACATAACATTATTCTTTTCTCAATATACTTTTAAACTCTATTCTCATTCAGGGAAAAATACATCAAAGGCAAATCTATTTCAAGATCTCTCCCTGCAGATACCCATTCTATAAATAACACTTGCTTTTTATTTTTAGCACTTACGGTTTTCCCAGTCTACTGAACTTTTACAAATCAAATCAATAGAATTGTACTTGTTATGCGAATTCAAGTTACTTTTGGAAGATTGAAAATAGTCATATGAACAGCCTCCCATCCTAATATATTTTCAAAAAAATACATTAGGGGAATGTCAATTTCAATATCTCGACCTTTCGTTGTCCAGCTCAGAAACAATACTTTTTTTCTAATACCTGTCATGTTCTAAAATTTTTTAAAATACTGTATACCCAGCCACTATATCTAACTATTGCAGTTAACCATAAATAAGGTATGGCTATGTACGGCTTGCCGACTTTAAAAGATTTAATTGGATAGTCAATTACATATCTATTAAACACATGAAAAATACTTTTCAATTTTCTTTTTGTAGTCCATTGAGCTTTATGACTTTCATAAAAATCATAATCCCCCTTTCCATAATTAAAATATTTTTTGAAAAATGTTTTAGCATCTAAAACATCTGAATGGTAAGCAATAGTATGACCTAAAGCTTGTTTTAATTTTTTTTGTTTCCAGTGTTCAGACCTTTTAGTATCTACACTATAACCATTAATATTATCAATACTAATGTTTTCAAGATATTCTTTAGCGTATGCTATGGATGGACCACCCACCGCGTCTCTAAGACCTTTATCCAATTGATGTATTTGATAAAAAAGATCAATTCCTTTCTCATAAAAATTATTTTTATTTTTGCATAAAAGGGTCGCTTGGATAACAAAGTAATCATTTCTTTCAAACTCATCAATAAAATCTTTTGAAAAATTATTAGGATATACATGATCGGATTCACAAAGAAATAAATACTTATGTTTTATAAGTTTAAATGCCTCTTTCAATTGAATAGAAAAACCTGGTTTTGTTATACTTATATCTACATTATATTTTTCTGCAATCTCAACCG
>ENA-OREN01003777-OREN01003777.1-marine-metagenome-genome-assembly--contig:-NODE-3777-length-13802-cov-6.573770_pt1 | contig 13802 bp, 15 predicted proteins | sample MGYA00248624_ERZ508555 | MGnify/ENA primary metagenome ERZ508555 (study PRJEB26222, sample SAMN06267773) | marine metagenome | isolation source: Saanich Inlet, British Columbia, Canada | place...
TCCAACAATCTTGAACCTGCCTTCTTGCTCAATAACATCAATAACCGATTTACAGTGTCCGCCGCCGCCAATTAGAATAATTTCTTTCATGGTTTGATTACACTACTAGGAATGTTAACAACCCGTTTTTCTAGCCACTCTGCATTGGTTAAATCACCACTCTGTGCATCTTGAAACATAGCTAATTTACTCATCAAAGTCCAGATTGGTCGGGTCATAATACCATTAGAATTAGTCTCATCTAAAAATAGATCACGCTGCCCCTTATCTTTAAGGATAATTGCATTTAACCAATAATTTGAGTTACCGTCTTTCGGCTCTTTAACGAAAAAACATGGGTTTTTAGAAAAAAAATCTTTATACGCTATTGCTAATTTTCTCTTACTCGATAAGAATTTTCCCAGGACTTCTAGTTGAGCAACTAATAATGCTGCATTTAAATTTGGCATACGGTAATTATAGGCAATCATATCGTGAGTGAATTCCCATTTGTGAGGTACCTTGGCAGTTGTAGTTAAATGCTTAGCTCGTTTGGCTAATGCCTGATCGTTAGTAAGAATGCAACCACCACCACCAGCGGTTATAATTTTATTGCCATTAAAGCTCATCACACCTATTTGACCAAAGGTACCAGTGTGCTTATTTTTATAGAAACTACCTATGCTTTCAGCTGCATCTTCAATTAAAAATATATGATACTTATCACAAATATCTTTAATTTCATCTATTCTACAAGGGTGTCCAAAGGTGTGCATAGGTACACATGCTTTAATCACCTTTCCTGTTAAATTGTTTACACACTGTTTATTTTTAATTAATGTATTACTCTCAAGAAACTCAATCAGTGAAAATGGAGACAGTCCCATGGTATCTCTATCAACATCTATAAAAATAGGTTGTGCGCCACAATAACTAATAGCATTACAAGTTGCAACAAAGGTAAGGGGCTGTGTAATCACTTCATCATTTCTTTCAACATCTGCAAGTAGCAATGCAATGTGTAAAGCCGAAGTTCCATTATTGGTTGCAACAACATATTTTGCACCAGTATAACTTATAATTTTCTCTTCAAACTCATCTACAAATTTACCCACCGATGAAACAAAAGTAGAGTCTATACACTCATTTAAATATTTTTTTTCATTGCCTGAGAAGTGAGGCGCATGCAAAGGTATTGATGCTGCATTTCCATATATGCTTTTAATGAATTCAATTTCACCTTCAAACATTGTATATTTCTGACTTATATTTTTTAAGATTATCTGGCTGTGTAATCCAATCAATAGTTTTTTGCAAGCCTTCTTTGATATTTACTTGTGGCTTAAATCCTGTTAGTTCTTTTATTTTGGAATTATCACACCAAAGACGAAAAACTTCAGATTTTGATGGGCGTATACGATTTTCATCAACCACAAACTCTACATCACTATTCATTAATTCCTTTATAAGGTTTAACGTGTCGCCAATACTGATTTCAAAATTAGAACCGATATTAACAGTTTCTCCAATAGACTCATCACATTCAGCTAGGGCGATGAACCCTCGACAAGTATCATCCACATAATTAAAATCTCTAGTTGGTGTTACATCACCCAACTTAATTTCTTTTACACCATTGGATATTTGTGTAATTATTGTAGGAATTACAGCACGAGCAGATTGCCTAGGGCCATAAGTATTAAATGGTCTTGCAATAGTTACAGGAAGATCGAAAGCATTATAAAAGCTCATAGCCATAGCATCAGCAGCAATTTTTGTTGCACTATAAGGGGACTGTGGCTGTGTAGGGTGGTTTTCATCAATAGGCACATATTGTGCTGTGCCATATACTTCACTTGTTGAAGTGTGAATAACCCTAATATTTCCATTCTCCTTGGCGGCTTGGCAAATGTTCAGTGTGCCTTTAATATTGGTATCAACATAACTATCTGGGGCAACATAAGAGTAGGGAATTGCAATTAATGCCGCCAAGTGAAAAATAATATCAATATCTTTAGTGATGTATTTACAATAATGTGGGTCACGAATATCACCTGTCAAGATTTCAATTTTATCTTTACAAGGAGTATCCTCAAGCCAACCCCAATTATTGAATGAATTATATTGGGACAATGCTCTTACCTTATAACCCTTGCTAACTAACATCTCAACTAAACGAGAACCAATAAAGCCATCTGCACCAGTAACCAATACTTTAAAATTAACTATACTCATAAAAAATCATATTATACAAAATAAAACTTACAAAATAAAACTTACAAAATAACGGTATTTTTTATAAATTTAAAAAATCTTTTTACAATATTCTTTAATGGAATATATATTTTTAAAATCCCTATCTTGTCTAAATATATGCCAATCACCCCCCACCTGCCTTTTCTCCCTTGTGTAATAGTATTAATATTAGACTTTGAAAAACCAGAAAAAATTTTTGACCTTTGATGAAGAAACCTCTTGTCTTTAAACCAAAGCTCCTTCAATAAAGTTAAATCATTATGCATATAATCTGCAAAAAGAGTCCCGCCACCGGCATCGTTTTTATTTTCATCGACAAAAACTTCAACAAATTCAATGCTTGCATTGGCTTCATTTATACCTCTATAAGCTAAATCAGTATCAGCCATTGAGGCGATAAAGGTAAGATCGTATCCACCCAAATCTCGATATAAAGATGTTTTTATAAAAATAGAAATGGGAATATAAGGGCAATCATTTATTTCTGGATATAGCTTATAGTTTGATTCAAGATATGGCTCTCCATTCCTCATAAGTTTAGGGGTTAGAATTAATTCAGACCCTTCTTTCTTATTATTTTTGTAATATTCTATTATTTTATCAAGAGCGTTTTTATCTGTAAAAATCAGATCGTCCACACAATGCAATAAAAACATGCCTTTTGCATTTCTAGCTGCAATCTCAGCACATTGAGCTGGCTTTGTATATGATTTTATGTAGTTAAACTGCCTTGGTAATTGCATTCTTGGAGTTTTTGGGCCGACAAATACAATTTCAAACTCATTATTATTATGTTTAATACTATCATATAACTTCATCCATTTTTCAGGTCTGGCAGCAGATGCATATAATGAGATTATAGGATTAGTCATAGTATTCTAAAATTAATACAATTATTCTTTTCTTAGAAAGTTCATTACTTTGTAAAAATCATCATAATATTCAGGTTTTTGATTTCTAATCATTAGTGAGGCCCTGATTAACATGACATACGGAAAGTATTGTTTTATAATTTTTTTTAGACCTCTTAAGAATGTTGGATTTTTTTTACATATTTGTGATTCTAGACCAGCTTTATAGTAGCTTACAAAACCCTGCTTTACAGTTTCGTGAAGTTTACTCTTATCAAGAGCTGTTTTTTTACCAACTTCATTTTCAAGAATGCCATTCATTTCTTTATATGATGCGTACCAATCACCCAGTAAAAAAGCTTCAATAAGACTAGGATTTTGAAATCTATTTTTATGAACTTGCCTTACTACATAAAGATTATTGATTAACTTAGTCTTTCCTTGGATAATTGGCACGCACCCCATTGTTATTTCTCTAAAGCTTTCCACAGGGATATTTTTTAGTAATTTTAAGGTTTTTCTGAACTCATCAACTCTTCTAACAGTCCATATCGGCCAATAATCATTCAAATAAACACCTACTCTAGTATATGGATCATCAAACTCATTGCCTAATAGTTTATACTCTGACACCGCTTCAATATATCCATATAGAGAGTCATCTTTCATCTTTAAACGCATTCCAGTACCATGGCAATTACTATAATCCGGATTTAACTCCAAAAATTCAGCGCATTTCTTTAATGTATCCGGAATAAGAAAATCATCATCGCCACAATAGGCTGCATACTTCTGCGTAACTTGATTTAATATCAATCTTTTAGCTTCCTCAATATTGGTATCTGGATAATACCCATATTTAATATTAATACTACACGCTAGACTTTTAATTACTTTTTTAGTTTCTTTTATGTGATACTCTTCATTACTTGAATCGGCAATATAAATTGTATATTCAGCTGCATAATTGGAATAAAAGCGCAATAATCTCTTTATAAAACATGACCTATTCATCGTAGGTACAATGATAGCTACCATAAAATTAATCGACTAGTATCGGAGACCATGCAACTATTGAATACCCTTCAATAAATAAACTACCAACACCTGTTCTAGTAACATCATGTATTATCACCTTCCCCTCTTTCTCTAAGGCTTTTAATTTATTAATATAATTTTTTAAATACCCTCTCTTTTCAAAATATTTTATAGACAAATATTGTAGCAATTCACCATCATCTAAAGGTTCTGACATTGGTTCAATATTAACAATAATCGATGCTTTATTAGTTATCCAATAGTTAATAAGGTCATCTGTATTATCCCCTAGTTGTTCTAAAGCAGCAAATGTATAAATCGATGAATTTGGATGTAATTTCACATCAAAATCTGGATTAAAATTATCAAAAACAGTGCCATATAAATGATTGTCATTTAAATCTTTTGAAACATTTTTAATTATCTCTACACCAGATTTTGCCCACTCCATAGAGTGGAGTCTTGCATCCTTGTTTATTTCTCTTACCCTTAATAGATTGTGTCCTGTGCCAGCTCCAAATTCATAAACATCTTTCGATTTGTTGAAATATTTTTCAAAAATAATGTATTGAAAAATACTAACTAGTCCAATCTCAAAGTTATCACTCTGGGGCACTATAAATTCACCATTTAATCTTTGAATTTTATATTTACCAAAATATTTCGGGACGATGGTATTTAAATCTTTAGAATCTAAATACTCATTTAAATTCTCTGACCAGCCATCCTCCCATTGGTTTTTTCTATGTGATCCTGCAACTACAACATGATCTGAAAGCAAATACTTTAAAAGTTTAAGTAAAACTTCATCCCTCTGTTCCTTCGTTGGCATTGAATATTTTAATTCAAATTCCTGAATTTTATCACTTACAAACGGAGATATTTTCCCCAAACTAGAAAAATCACTTTCCTTCACCCTTCTTAAATTATTCATAATTTTTTATCCATTCAATGGTATTTTTTAATCCTCGATCCATTCCAATATTTTTTTTCAATCCGCATTCTTTTTCCACTCTTGACAAATCCAACCCAACAAATTGTGGAGCACCTTTAACAGTTGAATCTAAACTTGGCACTCTTACTTCTACATCCATTATCTTTCCTATTTTTTCTGCCAAGTCCTTAATACTTATAATAGAACGTCCACCAACGTTATACACCGATTCATTGTTTTTAATCAAAATATTAAGAAGCATGATTACCACATCTGCAATATATCCATATGTCCTCAATGCATCCCCACTATCTAGCAAATCAATCGATCCATTAATTCCTTTCTGTATAAACTGATTCAAAACTCTTTCATCACCCGTTCTAACTCCAGGTCCATACGCTAAAGCAAGGCGCGCTGAAGTTGCCCTAAACCCCTTATCCCTTAGAACATTAATAACAGCCTCTCCAGATCTCTTTCCTTCAATATAACAAGATCTAGCATGATTAGGCGCTGTAGTCCCAATATCAGACTCTATATTCTCTTTACTAGTGCAGCCGCTATACACTTCTGAACTGCTTAAAAATAAAAACCTCCCTTCTTTTTTTAATTTTTTAGATAAAGAAATTGTTGCAGATGTGTTGATTGATATAGTTTTTAGCTTATCATCAAGAAATTTTCCTGGTTGTCCATAACCGGCACTATGAATAATGCAATCAGATAATGGCAATTTTTTTATAAAGCTACAATCACTTAAATCTCCAGAAATAGAATTTACACAATTTTCTTCAAACACTTTTTTAATTATTCCAGTCGGCTTACTGTATGACAAAGCATTGATGTTTATATGTTGTTTAGCATTATTATTATTATAGTAATTTAATGCACAAATAATATTTAGACCCACAAGACCTGTAGCGCCCGTAATAGTTACATCAGCCCCTTCTAAAATATCTAAATTAACGTGACTATTTACATATTTCGCATCTCTATTAAGAATGTTTAGTAAGATGTCGTCATTCATAATGAAATTATCCCCATAATTTTATTTCTTATTGACTCTGAATCAAGTCTGATCATTGTATCAATTTCTTTCTTACTCCCATATTTATTAATAAATTCATTTGGAACCCCTATGTTTATTACATCTCCAGAAAAACCATCGCAAGCTCTAACGATATTGGTTAAGACTGGGCCACTATAATAAGGCTCAACTATAACTATCTTTTTATTTAAAAATTTCTGTATAGAATTCACATCAAAAGGCTTAACTGTTGTGCAATATACAATTGTTACATCTAAGTCATGAGTAGCTTCTAACACTGAGTCTAACATCTCGCCAATTACAATTATTAACGTATCACCCTTCTCTTGGATTATTAAATTTTTACCAAATTCAACATTATGGTCTTGTGCATTAGTGGTTGCTCCTAACTTATAGTAAGTAGGAGAATTATTATCATAACACTGCCTAAAGAGCTTATCAAATTCTTCAGGATGTCCTGGAATTATAATCTCAATATTTGGTATTTCATTCAAAGTAGGAACATCCGCTGGACAATGATGCGTACATCCCAAAGCTGCATAATCATAAGATCCTCCAATAGATACCAAGTTTGCACCAAGCTCTTGATAACACAAATCAACCTTTATTTGCTCTAACGACCTTTCAACTAAAAACGGAGCTATTGTATGTACAATTGGTATCAAACCAGATAATGCCAACCCTGCAGACATACTAACTGTGCTTTGCTCTAAAATCCCAATGTTATAAGCTCTATCAGAGTGGCTTAACAATAAATCTCTAAACCCAAAAATACCAATATCTCCTAAGAGTAAAACGGCTCTATTATCTTTTTTAACAATATCACTAACTGTCTCAACAAATTGTGCTCTCATGTTTACGACAACTCCCTAATCATTCTCTTTAATTCTTCTTTTGTAGGAGACCTCTTATGCCATGCATGGTTATTCTCCATCTCTTTCACGCCTTTCCCTTTAATGGTGTTGGCAATAATCATTTTTGGTTTATCCAGTGAATGTTTATTTAATGCGCTAAAGATTTCATTGTGTGAATGCCCATCTATTACAGTAACATCCCAGCCAAAAGCTTTAATTTTATCCTTAATAGGGTCAAGCTTCAATGCTCGGTCATTTGACCTATTGTAGTCAATAACACAGCACAAATTATTCAGATTATGATGCGCTCCCAATAGCATTGACTCCCAAAAAGTTCCTTCATTAGTCTCCCCATCTCCAACTATTACAAAAACTCTATTTGTGGCTTGTTTGATTTTCATAGCTAAAGCTATTCCAATAGATATTGAAATTCCATGACCAAGAGAACCTGTAGAGGCCTCTACACCGGGAACTTTTAATCTATTCAAATGTCCACCTAAAATACTTTCATAAGAACAATAACTTGTTAACTGTTCATTACTTATCACCCCTCTTGATTTTAGAATGGCTGCATGACCAAGAGACGCATGTCCTTTGCTCAATATTACATAATCTCTATTTTCATCATCAACATCTTTAGCTGAAAAATTCATAATACGGTCATATAGAACATACAATATATCTAAAATAGAGAAAGAACTCCCTAAGTGCCCTTCTTTTGAATGGTAAGAAACCCTTACAATATCTCTTTTTATTTCATTGATTTCTTTTGAAGCTTTATCAAGCATTATTTATCACCCTTAATTTTCTCTTAAATAGAGCGTATTAAAAAAATAGATGACTTTGATCATCCTAACTCCCCTCTGTCTCTTTCCGATAAAAGAGGCGAGTCTGACACCCATTTTATACCAATATCCTTATTATTCCATTTAACAGAAAATTGCTCATCTGCATCAATATAGTCACCATTATAAGCTAATTTATAATGATAAACTATTTCTGGACTATTAACATAATAAGCATTGCCCATATTTGGTGGAATTAAAATTAATTGCTGATTGTCTTTATTGATAATGAAATCTTGCCATTGTTTGTAGGTTGGCGAATCTTGACGCATATCAACCACCACTTGCTGAATCTCGCCATAAACACAAGTTACCAACTTCCACGATTTTGTATCGCCGTGAATACCTCTTAAAACATTATATTTAGAAGTTGAAAACTTATCGTGCTTGAAGCTTAAGCCATTTGGCAATAAGCCTTCTACCTCATCCTTTAAAAATGAAGTCCAAATATTGCCACGAGTATCTTCAGATACTGACGGTGTTAAAATATAAACTCCATCTATCTTAGTAGATTTTTGTATATCGAATTCTATACTCACTCTTTACCTCCAAAACTGTCATTTTCCAAATCGTATTTAACCATTCCTGAGACCAACTCTTGAAACGAAACTAATCTTTTCCAGTTTAATTCTTTTTCGGCTTTAGATGGATCTCCCAACAACAATTCAACTTCCGCTGGTCTAAAATATTTCTTTTCAATTTCTACTAAAATATTTCCAGTTTTCTCATCAATACCCTTTTCATTAATGCCCTCACCTTTCCATACAATATTCACATCTGTTTCTTTAAAGGCCAGCTCTACAAATTCACGCACTGTATGAGTCTCTCCAGTTGCAATTACATAATCTTGTGGTTTGTCTTGTTGGAGCATTAACCATTGCGCATAAACAAAGTCCTTAGCGTGGCCCCAGTCGCGCTTGGCATCTATATTTCCTAATTTTAAAACTTTTTGTCTACCTTGGTAAATCCGTGCTACGGCCTGTGTAATCTTTTTTGTTACAAATGTTTCTCCGCGTCTAGGAGACTCATGATTAAATAAAATTCCGTTACAAGCAAACAGGTCATACGATTCACGGTAGTTCACTGTCACCCAATACGCATAAAGCTTTGCAGCACCGTAAGGAGATTTTGGATAAAAAGGTGTAGACTCACTTTGTGGCTCAGTACCTGGAATGCCGCCAAATAACTCTGATGTTGAGGCTTGATAATACTTGCATTTAACGTTAGAATCCCGAATCGCATCTAACAATCTAATGGCTCCTGTACCAACAACTTCTGCTGTATATTCTGGAACTTCAAATGAAACAGCGACATGTGACTGGGCTCCTAAATTGTATACTTCATCAGGCTTTATTTTAGACATTAGCCTGTGTAAATTACTTGAATCAGTTAAGTCTCCATAATAAGTATGAAAATTAGGGTTGTCGATAATATGATCTATTCTATAAGTATTAAAAATAGATGATCTTCTGATAATGGCGTGAACCTCGTATCCTTTGTCTAACAGTAATTCTACCAAATAAGATCCATCTTGACCAGTGACCCCGGTAATAAAAGCTTTTTTCATAATTTATACCTTGTTTATTTAATAAAATATCCACAGCTTTGAATGATCATTTATTCGTTCATTACTCATCATCAAGCCTACCGTATACATCTTCAAATCTAACAATATCATCCTCTCCTAAATACACTCCACTTTGAATCTCAATTATTTCTAGCGGTTCATTTGTTTCATTCTCAAGAGAGTGTTTTACTCCTTGTGGTATGAAAGTAGACTCACCTTTTGCAAGATTCAGAATTTTTTCACCATTGGTAGCTGTGGCCACCCCAGAAACAACTACCCAGTGCTCTGAACGATAATGATGCTTCTGTAATGAAAGTTTACAGCCTGGAGCAACATGCAGTTTCTTTACTTGGAAATTTTCACCTGACTCAATAGAATCGTACCACCCCCATGGGCGAAATACTTTACGATGACAAAATTGCTCTGACCTATTGTCCACCTTAAGTTTTTTCACAATATTTTTAACATCTTGGGCGTACTCTTTGCCTAACACTAGGGTGGCATTAGGCGTATCAATAATTATTAAATCCTTGACACCAGTAGCTACAACCAGGTGATGACCAGCATTAATATAAGTATTGGTAGTTTCCTCAATAAGAACATCTCCCTGAATTGTGTTGCCATTATTATCTTGAATGCTAACATCATGCAAGGCAGTCCATGATCCGACATCACTCCATTGCGCATCCAATGGGACAACGACTACATTAGAACTTTTTTCCATTAATGCATAATCGATTGAAATATCTGGAGACTGCTCAAAAGCATTTTTTTCTAAGCGAATAAAATCTAAGTCCTTACTGGAGTTGTTAATAGCTACTTCTGCCAACTTAACTAGATTTGGTGAATACAGTGCTAACTCATCCAACAATACATCAACCTGAAATAGAAATATTCCGCCATTCCATAAATACATACCTTGATCTAAATACATTTTAGCCGCGTGAGCATCTGGCTTCTCTATAAATTTTTCAACAGTAAATGAATCATGGCCACTATCACTTGAATATTTTATATAGCCATAACCAGTATTAGCCTCTGTTGGAACAATACCAAAAGTTACCAACTTTTCTTTCTTTGCTTGTTTTATGGCAGTATTAATTGCATCATGAAAGACTTCAATATCTTGAATCAAGTGATCTGCTGGCAAAATCAACAATATAGCATTAACCAGCTCTTTTTTTACTTGCAATGCTGCAACGGCAATTGCTGGAGCCGTATTTCTGCCAACCGGCTCAAGTAATATTGTTGGATCATAAATATTAATTTCACGACATTGTTCCGCCACTAAGAATCTATGATCTTTATTACATACGATAATTGGACTTGAAAGTTCCTTTAATCCCTCTAAACGTAAAATAGTTTCTTGTAACATGGTATTGTCACTTGTCAAAGCTTGATACTGCTTAGGGTATTGAGAGCGAGATAAAGGCCAAAGGCGCGCCCCAGATCCTCCAGATAATATGATTGGAACTATTTTCATCTTCTCAATTTAACCAACAACTTCTTCAAATGTGCCGGAATTTATTACTTTCCCATCGTCCAACTTATAAATTCTATCACAATATGCAACTGTAGACATCCTATGAGCTATTACAATCATTGTCTTAATACCGTGTAAATCTTTAATCTCAGAAACAATCTCTTTCTCGGTCTCTTTATCTAATGAACTAGTAGCTTCATCCATAATCAATATTTCTCTGCCATAGTAGAAAGCGCGAGCCAAGGCAATTCTTTGCTTTTGCCCCCCAGAAATCCTTGCCCCATTTTCACCAATTTTTGTATCAATACCGTTTGGTAATTTATTAATAATATCAAGTAGCCTTGCCTGCTTAATTGACTTATTCATTCTAAAATTATCAACACTATCTTTCGCTTCACCTAAAGATATATTTTCCTTAATTGTTCCATCTATAAGAAACACATCTTGTGGAATGTATGCTACCTTTGATCTCCAATTATTAATTCTTTTTGATAATTGAACATTATTGAATAGAATTTCCCCAGATTGTGATTCCAACAAGCCAAGAATAATATCTAAAATTGTAGTTTTTCCAGAGCCAGATTTTCCTATAATACCAATCGATTCTCCTTTTTTTATCTCTAGAGATATGTTTTCACATGAAAAATAATTAGCGCCCGGGTAACGATAAAAAATATCGTGTAATTTCAATGTAGAAAAATCTTCGCTATCAAAAGAACTGTCAACAATACCTGTATTTTTTTTACTCTTCAAATCTCTTATAATAATTTCAACACTATTGTTATTGTAATTAATATTATTAACACTTGTGACAATACTATTCCCCATAGGGGCAAGTCGTATTGAAGCAACACCAAATAGCGCCAATGTAGGCATTATATTGTTTAAATTATCTCCTAAAAGAATAAAGCTAATTACCGTAATAACTATAAACGATATAAGGGTCATTTCAACAATATAACGCGGCATAATAGAAATCATATTTTGCTGAATTCCTGCATCTATTGCTTTAGAAGCATTGCGATACATTTCATTATAAAAAAAACTCTTTATGCCCAATATTTTAATCTCTTTATATCCATCCATAGCCTCTTGAATAGTTTTCACTACACTTGTTGAACACTTATTGCTCACCTCTCCAAGTTTCTTACTTTTTTTACTAAAAATCTTATGATATATACTTATCGCAAACAATAACAAGAATATCAACAAACCAAGAACGTAGATATTTTGCAATGCAAGCAATGTAATTATCACTAAGCCGATAATTATTTCACTAATTAATCTCAAAATTGACATCAAGAGAGATGTATATTGTCCGGTTACTATCTGTATGTTGTGAATATATTCAGAACTATTTCTCAACATAAAATCACTATATGGTAGGCTTTGATAATTGGACATGAACCGCCCTTTTATTTTCAACCCTTGGTGATTAGCAAATTTGACAATAATATAATTAATAAAAATAGTAGATATAGACTTCATAAAGAAAAGGAAAACTAAAAGAGTTCCAACGATAATAATTACACTGTCAGTATCATTAGGCAAAGAAAAATAAGAAAAAATCTCATGTATACCGTTATCTGTAATATATGACGGGTCTTGGATGAGAGATATATAAGGAGCAACTAAGCCCAAACTCATAACCTCTAAAACAGATAAAATCAAAAATAATAATACAAGTTTTGGTATTTTTTTAGCATCATTTCCCAATAAATCAAAAATTCTGTTAATAGCTTTTCTTATCATAAAAATATAAATTATTAGGGGTAGGGCGCTCTATAAAAATCACTTTCATTTTTTCTACTTTTTTTTCATTAATGCATACCCTGCTGTAATATGACTTTCTTGAATGTTACCTACGTTACCACTAGGAACAATAAAAACTTCATCGCAAAATTCGACTGCCTCCCCTTCTTGGCAGTCTAAAAATCCAAAAACCTTTATTCCCATCGATTTAGCCACCTGTATTACTAACAAAATATTTTTTGATTAAAGTTTATATTACTATAAGTCATAAAATTATGTAATGATTTGAATGCTTTCCTTAATGGACTCTAATATAAATTTAGCCTCAGTGTTCATCTCATCAACACTATGCCCACTTTTTACTAAGATAGTGTCATTAACTCCAGCAGAATTTGCAGCAGTAATATCTGCCTCTTTATCGCCAATTATCCATGAATCTTCCATATTAATATCATATTTATCACGAGCCTCTAGAAGCATGCCTGGTTGAGGCTTACGGCACTTACAAGTTGATTTTGGACCGTGAGGGCAAAAAAACACATCCAAAATATCAATATCTCGATTATAAAACTGCGCTAACATCCACTTGGTTAGTATATGGAAATCTTCTTCTTGATAATATCCTCTTGCAATACCTGACTGGTTAGTAACAACAATCAGCTTATATCCAAGTGATTGAAATTGCTTGCAAGCCTCAAATGTGCCGTCAATAAATTTAAAATCTTTACTTTTATGTAAGTATCCAACCTCTTGATTAATTACACCATCACGATCCAAGAAAATTACCTTCATAATTTACCATTTAATATAGACTGCTTGTTCCAATTGTATATTTTAGTCGCATCTCTTTCAACACTATCCAATCCGTTAAGGTGCAGAATAGTGTTATCACCTGCTAAAGGTAAATACTGCTTAGGATATTGCTTACGAGATAATAGCCGAAGGCATGTTCCTGAACTGCCTGAGAGGATAACTAGAACTATTTTCATATGAAATTTAAAATTAAAAACTCGTTGAAGATAATTTTGCCTGAATAGTTTTACAACAATGACCTTTATACATTAATGTCTTATGGGTTATTAAAGACGATAATGGCTACTATCGATAATTAAAGATGCGCAGGCTTAATCTCGCACTTAATTGTCATACATATGAAACACCGATCTTATCCGCTACCACCATTAACTTTTTATCCATGGTT
>ENA-OREN01003778-OREN01003778.1-marine-metagenome-genome-assembly--contig:-NODE-3778-length-13796-cov-5.791020_pt1 | contig 13796 bp, 33 predicted proteins | sample MGYA00248624_ERZ508555 | MGnify/ENA primary metagenome ERZ508555 (study PRJEB26222, sample SAMN06267773) | marine metagenome | isolation source: Saanich Inlet, British Columbia, Canada | place...
AGGAAGATATTTCTGCACTTGAAGGTTACCTTATGAAAATGGATTTGTTATGAATATAATAAATTTAAAATATATTACAGCGATATGGCTCACCTTAATGGTATACAGCTATATGTGCTTTTTTGAAAAGTGGAATGATTTTTTTATGAGAATATTATAATGTTTCCTTATATCGGTGGAAAAAAACAACATAGCAAATGGATTGATCCGTTTGTGCCAACTGACGCTAAAACTTATGTGGAAGTGTTTGGTGGTGCTATGTGGCTTTACTGGATGAGTAAAAAATTACCAGTAGAGAAAAATGTTTACAATGATTTCAATAGACATCTGGCAAATGTGTTTATGTGTTCTAGCACAGACACCGCTAATATGGAGAAAGAGTGCTTGAAACTTGTGAAGCATATTGGCGATACTGATAAGTTCAACGAATACAGAGATGAAGTATTTGCTGTTTATGACCAGAAGTTTCCGTTGCCAGATTATGAACTGGCAGCAAAGTATATGTTCCTACAACTTCAAATCTTCAGCGGTGGTGATGGTTTGACCACCAAATCGAAAATTTATCGAATGCCGGAAAAATATAAACCGAAGTTCAGCGTTTACATAGAGAAGTTTAGTCAACCAAAATATGTTGAAAGATTGAATTGTCTTTCTACGGAAAGTATGGATTGTAGAAAATTGATTACGAAATACGACAACGAAGATACCTTTTTTTACATTGACCCACCATATTTTAATTTGGAAAGTTATTATACTGAAGATGCCTTTGGTAGAGATGACCACATCGAACTGCTGAAACAACTAAGAGATACAAAAGGAAAGTGGGCACTGAGTTATTATTATTTTGATGAACTGGAAGACATACTGCCCAGAGATGAATTTTATTGGCACGAAGAGAAGACCTTTTCTATCAACAGCACAAACCGTGCTGAAAGAACTGAGTTGTTAATTATGAACTATAAAATTACTTCTCCACTGGAAAAATATTTCTGAAAAAAGTGAAGAAAAGACTTGACAAACAGTCCATGAACCTGTATAATTATAAGTGAAGGTAAGGGATTGACCCTTTCCAAATAACCCGAATGAGAAAATATTATGTGTAAATTGAGATTGTTTTTTGTAGGTTCAGATGGTAAGATGAATTCGTCAGAGATGGTTATGTCTTTTGATGAGGACATTAAAGCGATGATTGATCATTGGTCAGTCGGTGGTAGAATGGTAATCCACGAATTTATTGAGGTGTAATTATGAAAATTGTATCAACAAAACAATTTTGGTGGAGGTTTAATTACCTCAAACGAAACGGTGGCGAGATAACTGTTACCGATAGAACACCAGAAATGGATGTGAAAGAGTTCAACAGAATAGAGTTGCTAGTAAACAGTCGTGTTCGCTGGGAACTTGGTCCAGAAAATTTTATGAAGTGGGATTCTTGTGGATACAAAGACATTCCAACACTAGCCAAAGCATACGGAATAAAATAAATAAAAGTGAAGAAAAGACTTGACAAAAGGTTGCTGACCCTGTATAATAATAGATGAAGGTTAGGGATTGACCCTTTCCAGTTTTAACCTAAAAGAGATTGATTATGACACATTGGAAAGTAAAATTAATTATCAAAGACAAACTTCACAAAGCAGAACTCTTTGAGAAACTTTCAGACGCTAGACTGTGGGCGATGAAAGAAGCTAAACTCGCAGTTTCACACACAATGTTCAACAAGACAGATATCGTTGCTGACATAACCTCACATGAGTTTGCATAATGGAAATCATACTGAACGGAAAGACAATCAAGAATGCCACGGTGATGTTTAACGTGGATTCAAAAAACATTCCTTTTACAATAGTTACAGCTAGAGGTAAGACATTTTCTCTAGTAAGAAATAGAGTAACACCTACGTTGCTCGGTGTAGTAAATCATGGTTCACTTCATAGTCATAAGTTTCGTGGTTGGAGCTGGATGAGAGAAGTAGATAACACTTTAATAGGAATTTCATAATGAAAATGTGGATAGAAGAAGTATTTGGTGCGATAATGTTGTTTGGTATGGTTTACATAACAGCAGTCATTGTTTTGAGTTTATAAATTATAGAGAGATAAAAAAATGGAAGTATCAATATTAGAAAATTTTCTTGTGGAAGTACAAGGAATGAAAGAAGATGACGCACGACTGAAGGTTAGTGCAGAATTGGAAACTATTGAAGCAGAATATAAAGAATATCAAGAAGCTGGAAAATATGGTTTGTATGTTCATGGTATTACAAAAGATGAAATAATCCGAAGGGAGATAATCAGAAAAAATAATATTCGCAAAAGTACTGGGAAATTTGGTATGAAAAATTATGTTCCAGATAGTAGAAGAAGAATGTCGGCTGCAAGTGATGCAATTCTTTTTCCAATATTGGAAGGTATTGTATATAACTAAATTATAGAGAGAGTATATATTATGAGTATGGAAAAATACACATTGAGAGCAGTAAGTATAACTCAAAACATATTAGAGTTACAAAAAGTAAATAGAGAACTTGTTACAGTTCGTAAAATTGTAACAGAGTTAGAACAAAGAAAAATGGAACTAATAAGTTTCTAAAGATTTAGAGCCACACATTTTTGACTAAAGATGGCAACTCTGTTCGTGACAGGATGCTAGGTGTAACTCACCCCTTACGGACTTTGGTTAGACAAATGTGGTGTGAGTGTAGCAGTTAAGTCCCTTTCATTTAAGAGATGAAATTCAACTGCATACTACAAGAATGGTGATGACGATTCGTGAGAAGTTCGCAGACCCAAAATTCTTGGTATCGAAGTACAAGTATACTCACGCAGGCTCTTTTATTTTTTATAGAAGGTATAGTATGACACAAAAATACGATAGATTTAATTTAGAAGCAGAAATCCTGAGCGTCTGGAATACGAAAGACGATTTGCAATCAATAACTAGTCGCATGATGGATGATCCAGATGGCCCAATGACAGAAGATGAACTTACGAATGTTTTGATTGGTCTAACCGAATTGCATGATATTAGGTGTAAGAAATTGTTTAATGTTTTTGAAGCGATGATTAGGGAGAGGAAATTTGATGGAATGGAAAAAATGTCTCCAGGCCTCGACATATGAGAACACAAGCATGGCGAAGACAACAGGAAGAGAAGAAGAAACGAAAAGTTGTTAAAGACCATGATAAATGGTGGTGGGGAGATGATTCTCCTCGAATGGTAGGTAAAAAAGCACATACACCAGCAATGTGTAGTTGTCATATGTGTGGCAATCCTCGTAAGTACTGGAAAGAGAAAACGATACAAGAAAGAAGAAATGATTATGAAATATGACAGATTTAATTTAGAAGAAGAAATTCAAAATGTTTGGCACACAAAAGATGACTTGAATGCTATAACAGAAAGACTTTATGATGATCCAGATGGCCCAATGACAGAAGATGAAATTTCAAATGTTCTAATTGGTCTGAGCGAATTACACGAAACAAGGATGAAAAAATTGTGGAGAGTTTTTGAGACTATGGTTCATCAAAAAAATAGTTTTTTGACAGAAAAAGTTACTATGGGTGATGTATTAGATAAAATAGTAGATGATGCTGAAAAGGAATAAATGTGGGCATCAATAATTCTTTTTACATTTTCGTTGAATGCACAAATAGACCAACACTTCAAGAGTAAAGAATTGTGCTGGGAGTTTTACGAAAAACATCCTCTACTCTACAGACAAATAGATGAAGCTTTCCCAAAAGATTATTATGTGAGATTATACAATAGTGATGAACACGGCCTCGTATGGATAACTTGTAATAAGTTGTCAGACCTGAGAGGAAACGACATTACTAGATTTCCAGTGAACGTACCACTACCAACTCCAAAATAAAATGTATAGACCGTTACCAGATTATGTGACAATAAGAGAATCACCCATTGAGGGCTTTGGTCTTTTTGCTACTAAAAAAATACCAGCTGGAACTTACATTGGTGTAACTCATTATACTAATGACAAGCACCCCGAAGGTATTGCACGGACACCACTTGGTGGATTTGGTAATCATTCAGATACACCAAACTGTTTTAAAATAAAATTGGAAACTGATAATTCTTGGATAGGTGCTATAAGAGATATAGAGCCGAACGAAGAGATAACTTGGAGATACACCCTTTACGAGATAGTATAATGGCTAAAAAAAAGACAGTAATACAACGTAAAAAGATTGCACCTGTAAAGAAGAAACGAGAACTTACTGATGAGGCGAAACAGAAATTGCGTGACCGCCTTGCTGCAATGAGAGCTAAAAAGAAACCTGCAGAGTATAAGAATATAGCAGAGTCTGTTTTGGCCCTTCCCGATGATGATAAGTATTCTTTCAAGAATGTCAAAGAGTGGATTCATCATTCAAAAGATTTGGTTTTAGAATACAACAAGACTGCTCGGAGTAGGGCGACTTCTTCACAAGAAGCACAGAAAGCATCTAATGCTGCTGACCACAAGAAGGTCTATATTAGAGATCTTGAACATTATCTAAAAACTGGTGATTGGATTAGTTACTTCTCAGGGCAAGATGAAAATCAGAAGGTTATTCCACGTTGTGTTGCGATGGCTTTTTATCCTGACGGAACTCCTAAGAGGTCAGAGGGCGTGTTCTATGATGATATTGATACAGTATGGACAAGAGATATGGATGAATCGGAGTTTGGATTGGAGAGAGATTCCACAAATTATGTTCCAAAGAAATCTGGAACGGTCGCCATAACTGACAAACCATTCGATTCATCATTATAAATTCTCTCTTGACAGATAAATAATTATATGGTATAATATAATTAACGATTAAAGTGATGATTGGGGTAATCGTAGGAACACGCTTTCTCTCCACATGCTAGATGATAAAAAGTAGTCTTTCAGCTAGTTTGTTTAAAACAGTGTTCATCTCATACTATGAAAACTGATAATCAAAGTGTCCAATCATCACTCAACTTCCTAGGAACATATGGAAAACGATTTATTAAAAAGACTCATCGCAATTATTGCAAGATTTGATCAAGGACTAACTGAAGCAAAAGGCGGAGAAGGTATAGACAAGCCCGCAATCAGAGAAGCCAAACTAATTTTAAGTTCTGACGATAATACTTCTTTTGTGTATGATCTAAATCATAATGATGCAGCAGAAGTTGTTGGCCAATTTTCCCTTTTCAAAAAAGGAGAAGATGACATTGTTACTCCGTTTCCTATTACAAGTTTTATTCAAGAAGGTAAGATTGAAGGTATAGATACAAAGGATATTTTATTAAATTAAACAAAAGGATATTATGACATTAAAAATTGATTTCGGTGAAAGTGATTTTGCTCCAGAAGAAACCCCCAAAGCAGCAGGTGGTACTGAACTTATGCAGAAGTGGTTATTTTCTCGTATTGACCCAGAGCTAAAGAATTACTTCCAGTGGGTCGCTTCTCGTAAAAGAAAGTTAGAAGACAAACCAAGATTGTTTTGGGCCCATGATCTTGCCCAAGATCCAGAAGTTGCATTTCTTAAAGAACACAAGAATATGTTAGACTTTGAAAAGATACTCTTTGTCAGTAATTGGCAACAGTATCAGTATGGAGTTTATCTTGGCGTTCCCTATGATCATGGTGTTGTTATTCAACACGCCATAGAACCCATTCCAGAACATGAAAAACCCAAAGACAAAATATCTTGTGTCTATATGAGCACACCTCATCGTGGCCTAGAGATTTTACTTGCTTCTTGGAAACATCTCAAAGAAAATAATAAATCTGAGGAAGTTCAATCAGCTGAACTGAATATCTTTTCCAGTTTTAAGATATATGACAGACCTCACATGGATGAGCAATATCGGCATGTATATAAACAGGCTCAAGATATGGATGGTGTCAATTATCATGGTTCAGTATCCAATGACCAGATTAGAGAAGAACTTACCAAGAATCACATCATGGCCTATCCATCGGTTTATATGGAAACTGCTTGTATTTCAGTAATGGAAGCTATGAGTGCAAAGTGTATGGTAGTGTGTCCTAATCTTGGTGCCCTTCCAGAGACTTGTGCAAACTTTGCTTGGATGTACGGATATGAGCCAGGGCCTGAGAAACATACTGCAGTGCATTCACACATTCTTGGAAAGGCTATTGAGTCGTACAGGAAAGATGAAACAGAAACTTTGTTGAGTTTACAGAAGACATATTTTGATACTTTTTATAATTGGGATATGCGAATGAATCAGTGGAATCAATTTCTTGAATCCATTAAACTGAGAATAGAAATGGGTAAAAATGATACTACTTGATTATAGTCAAACTGTAATATCCAGCTTTATGGCCATGGGCAGAGGTAAACCAGTTGTGGAAGAAGATCTGTTAAGGCACACGATACTCAATTCAATCAGATTGTTTCGTAATCAATTTGCAAAAGATTATGGAGAAATGGTTATTTGTTGTGATGGTAAAGACAATTGGAGAAAGAAAGTATTTCCAGAGTATAAAGCAAATCGTAGAAAGAACAGAGAGAATGATCCTACAGATTGGAAAACTCTCTTTGAACTGTTGCATGAGATGAGGGAAGATTTGACTAAATACTTTCCATATAAAGTCATGCACGTAGATGCTGCAGAGGCTGATGACATTATTGGTGTTCTCATTAACACGTTGGCTGAGGATGACAAGCTTCCACCCACTCTAATATTGTCCAGTGATAAAGACTTTATTCAGTTACAAAAGCATAAAGAAGTTAAACAATGGTCACCACTTCAGAGAAAGTTTATAGTGGGTGATGCTGCAGAATCTTTGTATGATAAGACCATTAGAGGTGATACTGGTGATGGTGTTCCTAACATCCTTTCCTCGGATGATACTCTTATTACTGAAGGAAAACGCCAAACTCCTGTAACCAAGAAGAAGATGGAACTTTGGAGAGGTCAAAAACCAGAAGAATTCTGTAATGAGGCTATGCTCAGAAACTACCATAGAAACAAGACAATGGTTGATTTGGACGAGACTCCAAACTCAATTCGTATAAATATAGTTAATCAATATAAAAATCAAGAAGCTGGTAACAGAAGTCAGCTCTTGAATTACTTTGTTGATAACAGATTGAAAAACCTTATGGAAGTAATTGACGAGTTTTAATTATGACAACAACTAGTTTACCAACAGTTTTTAGTGAGATTGCAAAAGCATCTACCAAGAAACAAAAAAAGGAAGTATTATTAAAACATGATTGTTTTGCGCTTCAGCAGATCTTAAAAGCAGCATTCGATCCAAATATAAAATTTCTCTTACCGCCAGGTGCACCCCCCATAGCCAAATTTCAAGGAGACACCGATGAGCCGAATCCAACGTATCTACACTTTCATATTAGAAAGTTATATTTGTTCGTTGAAGGTCAATCTCCTGAAAGTTTGAGTAATATGAAAAGAGAAAAAGCATTTACAGATATTTTAGAAGGTATACATCCTTCTGAAGTAGAACTTCTTCTGCAAGTGAAGGATAAAAAACTAAAATGCAGAGGATTAACTTTCAACCTAGTAAAAGAAACTTTTCCTAATTTACTACCATAATTATATAATATGGCACAAACAATAAAAAGTTTAGAAGAGAGAATAGTCAATTTAACCAAAGTTTCTACAGACAATGTGCAAACAACTGTAGAGGCTGAAATACGGCAATTGAAAATGGAGAGTGGAATACCGTTACAAGCTACGGTTGTTCTTGCTAAGGAAGATAATTTTCAATTTACTATGGATTGGGATGCTACCATGTCAAAATTTTCCACTACAATAGATGGAATAAAATGGTACAGTGATTTTGATTACTCCTTATACTCCCCCAAATTATGGGAAACTGGCGCCACCGCCAGAGCTTCCCGCCGCGGCAGAAATTCTCCTATTTAAGTTTAAGCAATGGACTATCGTGCTTGAACCAAACTCATTTAAAAGAGGAATATGAAAATATTCATTGCCTTTGTAGGGCTTCTTACGCTGTGGTCAACCCTGTTAAATTCGGGCACCACATCTCAAATATGGATTGCACCAATATCTGACAAACAGACAACAAAAATGTCTCCATTACACATGACTATCAATGGAAAGACTACAGTTGTAAACTTGGTGAATTCAGAAGAACTAGAATGCATGTCAAAAAATATATATTTTGAAGCAGCATTAGAATCTACTGCTGGAAAATTAGCAGTAGCACAAGTCACTATGAATCGTGTGAATTCAAATCAGTATCCAAATACTGTCTGTAAAGTTGTTTATCAAGGGAGACATTACAAATCTGGATTACCAGTAAAAGACCGATGCCAATTTAGTTGGTATTGTGATGGTAAACTAGATGTGCCTCACATTGGTGCAATGTGGCGAGAGTCTAGCGAGATTGCTGTGTATGTATTAGCAACTCCTGACTTGATTGATATAACGGATGGTGCAACTCATTATCATGCGGACTATATTAGTTCACCGAAATGGGCAGACCCACGCCGTAAAACAGTAGAGATTGATACACATATTTTTTACAATAAAGCTAGAAAAAGTGTAAAAAAGACTTGACAATACTATATAAAAGAGAAGAGTAATTTTGCTGTATGGAAATACAGTGGAACACCAAAATGGTTCACGAAAGGAAAAAATGCCTTATTATGACTATAGATGCGAGAAGTGCGGAAACGAATTTGAAGATTTTTATTCTATGGATGAAAGAAGAAAACCTACTGAATCTTCTTGTGAGAAAGATGTAGGTGTGGATGAGTCGGTTGTGTGTGGTGGTAAGATTGACTTAGTGCCAGGCAAAACACCAACCGCATTCGCGTATGATAATATTTCATCGCCCGGGCATGCTAAGAAACCGCCTGGATGGATAACCGATAAGCTCAAAGAGATTAAGAAGCAACAGCCGAAAAGCACGATGTCATGGCACCATTAGAATGAAAAATATATTATGAAAAAATTTAATCATGTTGGAACTACATTAACTGAATTGACAACAGAGAATATAGATGGCCGTAGATTTTATAAGACACCCAATGGTAACTATCAATCCATTACAACACTATTATCAAATCTGTCCAAAGCTGGTATATCGGCTTGGCGAAACCGTGTTGGAGCGACCGAAGCGAACCGAATCTCCACCAAGGCTTCAAGACAAGGTACAGCTGTCCACGCATTATGTGAAAAGTATATCAAAAATGAAGAAGGTTTTTTAACAGAGTCAATGCCTCACTTAGTCGAGATGTTTGAGTCAATAATTCCATTACTTGATAGAGTAGATAATGTGCACGTCACAGAAGGTGCAATGTATTCTGACGAGTTACAGTTAGCTGGTAGAACTGATTTGATTGCAGAGTTTGACGGACAATTGGCAATCATAGATTATAAGACTTCAAGGAGAATCAAAACGTGGGAAATGTGCGCCTCGTATTTTATGCAGGGTGCGTTCTACGCTCATGCCTACGAAGAACGAACAGGTATTCCAATCAACAATATCGTAATCATTATGGCAGTAGAGAATGAAGAACCATTACTGTTTAGAGAGACAAAAGAAAGATGGTTGAATCCTCTACAAGAAGTTATTACTAAATATATGTAAAGAATTCTATTGTGATGACCTGAGAGGATATTTACACAAGACCCGCGTTCGAGTCGCGGCATCTCCACCAAAGGCATATATGTATGAAAGAATGAGAGCCACTGTCATCAGTTTCGCGAGTATGATATTCGTGATGATACTTTGTGCATTTTTATTTATTTCATATATGTGTTCCGTTGCTGGGGATGAATGGTTTCGATTGTGGAAGAAAGTATCAGAGAGCAATGAAGAGGGCGATGACCTACATCAAACACTTTAATCGCAAATAATGACGATTATATTTCTGCACACGTTGCACTAGCAGCGTAATGTAGATGGGTTTTTGGGGGGAGGTTTTTCCTTGAAACAGAATACAGATTCAAAGTGAATCAAAACCTTCCTACTACACTTACGAAAGGAAATATGGCTGGAGGAAAACAAAATGAATCAACCGCAGATAACAGAACAAAAGTTTCTAGAAGTAGATTTGAACAGGATGTATTACGACTTGATGCCCCGCCGTGGTACTTGAAACCAGACAGGCACGAAAGAGACACAGGAGATACCTTTAAATTTTTCAATGTACCTTATGGTGCAGGAGTATGTAAAGTTTCATGGCCGGATGGGCCCAAAGGACAATTAGAATTTGATTGGAGTTAAAGAATGGCTGAATACATAAACGAAGAACCTTGTGAATTTATTTACAATGTAACTGCAATAGAAAAAGTTGTAGATGGTGACACTATTGATGCAGTAATCGATTTAGGTTTCGATGTACGGTATTGTGGAAGAGTTCGATTGTTAGGAATTGACACACCAGAATCCAGAACAAGACACAAGAACGAAAAAATCTATGGTAAGTTAGCATCCGCAGCTCTCAAATCGTGGTTACATTGGGCAACCATAGATGACCGAGATGATATTGAGATTCAAGTCCGTTGTCCAGAAGCAGACAGTCGTGGTAAGTTCGGTAGGATACTTGGTGAGATTTGGATTAACTGTACAGAAGAAGGCAACGAATTCAACGGATGGACAAACATAAACAAATGGATGTGCGAGAGTGGTTTCGCAGTTGGTTATACTGGTCAAAACAAAGCTGATGTCAAAGATGAACATTGGAAAAATCGTCTACTTTTAAAAGAACAGGGAGTTCACGAATTGTTAGAATGGGATGAAGACTGATGGCATATTCAGATAAAGTTTTAGAGCATTATGAAAATCCAAAAAACGTGGGGTCGTTAGACTCTAGTAAAGGTAATGTCGGGAGTGGCCTAGTCGGCGCTCCCGAATGTTAAGTGGGGATGTAATGAAACTCCAAATCCAAGTTAATGAGGAAAGTGGAGTTATAGAGAATGCTGTATTCAAAACCTTTGGGTGTGGAAGTGCTATCGCTTCCAGTAGTCTCGCTACAGAATGGATAAGAGGAAAAACAATTGAAGAAGCTGGTAAGCTACAAAATACACAAATAGTAGAAGAACTTTCACTACCACCAGTTAAAATTCATTGCAGTATTTTAGCCGAAAATTCAATCAAAGCCGCAATCAGTGATTATAAAAGTAAACACACTAACAATCATCAAGGATAAGTAACATGGATATTTTGAATAAAATTATACAGTACGCGAAAAACCTATTTGGTAACCGAGAAGAAATCATCGAAGCAACCACAGAGGTCGTAGACACAGCAGAAAAAGTTGTAGACACTGCAAAGAAAGTCAAAAAAACTGTGAAGAAAGCAAAGGGTCTTGTCGTCAAAAAGAAAGCTAAAAAGGAAAAGAAAAAATGAAAACATTTAAAAAATATAGTTTCGACGATAAACTTGACAAAGCAGTTAGTGATGAAATCATAAAACGAAAATTCGCAAGATTTCCAATAAATGCTACTGATGACATAGGAATGAGACTACCACCTAACAAACCAGCATTCACATTTCCTTCCCCAAATAGTGATATGAAGATTCAAGTGTTTCTTAGAAAGATGACTCCAAGTAAAGGACAACCAAAAGGAATGATGGCATTTAATTATCAGTTCGAGGACAAATAAAATGAAAAAATTTAACGAGTATTCTTCCTTTGAGGATAAAATACTTGCTACGTTGAAAAGGAGTCCGTCTGACCTAACGACACTTTCTCATAAACTTAAAATGGATATTATGCCAGTCAGTTCTATGTTGGAACATCTCAAGGTCTATGATAAAGTTGAGATGCACAAAGAGAAGTGGCAAATTAAACGAAAGAAAAACTCAATTGGATAAAATTTCTCAATTGAGAAAAACTGAATTGGATAAAATGTCTTACTCGCGATGGTTAAATTCTAAATTTTACACCTATTGGCACGTTACTTCTGTATATGATAAAGGTGATGAAATTTTTATGTGTCATACTGATATTCAAAGATGTCACGGATTCACTTACACCGAATGTAAAAAGTTTATCGATGACTCTGTTTCAGTAAAGGGAAGAATCAACGAAATAGATGACGATGAACAAGCAGAAGAATTACAAGGTTATATGAAACAATTTATAGAAGATGTTGATAAAGAATATCAACCAAATCAAGAGTAAACATGAAAACATTTTCACAGTATCTAGAAGAAGCAAATTCCAAGTATATTGTTTCCAAAAACCCGAGCGACAAGAAATGGTATGTAATGGGTCATGTGGGGAACAACAAATGGATGCCAGTTTCTAATGGATTTAAAAATAAAGCCCAGGCTCAGAAGTGGGCAAAGAGTCAAGACAAGGTGGACATTGCTGCTCGTGGAGAAATAAGTGATGCATAAGATGAAAACGTTTAAACAATTTTCAGAAGACATTTCCAAAAGTGACCTAGACCAGATTGAGAAATATGCAGACAAACTTTTCTTATCTGTTGGAATTGATATTGAGTTCACTCGACATTTTCTTGATAGAGTCAATGATAGTAGAAACAAAAAACCAATCACCTCTGCAGAACTTATTCGGTTGTTTCGATTGACTTACAAAAAATACGGAAAGAAAATCCCAAAGATGGGAGCGGATGCTCAAGCAGTAATACACGATATGGAAACGGATGTCAATATGCCATTTGTTCTGAATCTTGATAAGAGTGGAATGTTAGACCTTGTTGCTAAAACAGTAATGAGAAAGAAAGATTTTAAAACATCGAACCAGAAGTTAAACGTATGAAAACCTTTTTAGAATACACCAGAGACTATAAAGCAGAGTACAAGAAATTTCAATCTTCTCCTGAGCGAATCAAGTATCGTGCGGAGTTGGTCAAGTATAATCGTGACAAGGGAACTTACGGTAATGGTGATGGTAAAGATGCTTCTCATAAAGATGGAAAAATTGTTGGTTTTGAAGACCAATCCAAAAATAGAGGTAGAGCAGAAGCAAGTAGACTAAAAGGTTCAAAAAGAAAAGTAGTAGATGAACGAGAGATGACATCGGTTCAACAAATTGCTCAAATGCAAAACTATTGGAAAAATCTTAAACCTCTAAGTACTGGCACTAAAAAATCAGCAGATGATGCGAAAAGGAAATCATTGGAAAAAAAGTTTGGTATTCAGGATATTAAATTAGATAGAGATGGAAAGATAATATCATATAAAACCGATAGAGGTAAATTGGTTGCGGGTGATGGAGCAAATAACTAAAATGAAAAGATTCAAAGAATACCTGAACGAAGTTAGATTTCAAAAAGTTACAGTAAAAGATAAGAGCGGTAAGTCTCACACTCAACAAACGAGAATTAGACCAGACACTACTCACGTTGCAATATTGCATTATGATGATATACCAGCAACTGATTTGTCATCTGCTGTTATAGCACATACTGATCTTTCTTTTGGTTCTATTGATAGTTTAGACAAAATAATAGTTCATGCAAAGAAAAAATTTGACCTAAAAAAAGTAGAAATTCAAAAATTAGATAAGAAATACCTATGAAAAGATTCAAAGAATATCTAAAAGAAGCTAGAGGAACAAGTCTATCTGGTTTGTTGTTTCTTCCAAGAATCGGTTACTATGACCAACTGATGATTCCTATATCTTCATCTATGTTCAAAAGAATATGGCCAGATACACTACGAGCTACAGTATTTCATACAACGGATGGAGATGGTGTTAGGAATATAGCCAAACTTCAAGGAAAGAAAAAACAAATATCTGCATTTTTCTCAATGTTTTCTCGTTATATGGAAGTTGGTGTTGCAACTCAAGGTGGTGTTCATTCAG
>ENA-OREN01003781-OREN01003781.1-marine-metagenome-genome-assembly--contig:-NODE-3781-length-13783-cov-5.451189_pt1 | contig 13783 bp, 14 predicted proteins | sample MGYA00248624_ERZ508555 | MGnify/ENA primary metagenome ERZ508555 (study PRJEB26222, sample SAMN06267773) | marine metagenome | isolation source: Saanich Inlet, British Columbia, Canada | place...
GAATTGTTGGGTTAAGTTTAACTCGTTCGAAATAAGAAATCTTAATTTGTTGTCTTAATTTGTTGGGGCACTATAGTGTTAAATATTATTAGGTCTAACAAATTAGGGAAAGTAATCAACCTTAGGGGTGTTTATGGAAAGTCTCAGTTAATTACATTTAACCAGTCAAATTGGCGCACCAAAAGAGATGTTGCAGGTGGTGGTGTATTGTTAGACCAAGGTATACACATGGTTGATTTAATGAGACTTTTTGCCGGTGAGTTTACTGAAGTTCATAGCTTCATTGAAAATAGTTATTGGAATTACGATGTAGAGGATAATGCTTATGCATTGATGCGTACAAATGATGGAAAGGTGGCTATGTTGAATTCTTCTGCGACACAATGGAGACATCGTTTTCATTTGGACATTAATTTAGAAAAAGGGAGTTTGATTCTTGGAGGTATTTTATCTAGCTCAAAAAGCTATGGGGCAGAAACTTTAACAACAGTTTATGCGAATCCAGATAACGATAATGGTGACCCAAAAGAGATTTCTATCACATATAATACTGATTCTTCATGGTGTGCAGAAATCGAAGAGTTTTCTGAATGCATTCTAAGTAATAAAGAAATTACTAGTGGCACATCGAATGATGCTTTACAGACGATGCAGCTTGTTTATAAAATATATTTTTCAGACAAGAAATGGCGAAAAATGTTTAATATTACAAACCCAGAAAAGTTATGAATAAATTAGATGATTTTTTTACAGAGGATGTTGAAAAATTCTCAAAATTATATTTTGATTATCTTAAGGATGTGTTTGACAAGATTGACTTGTCAGAAATTAAAATATTTATTGATATATTATTGTTAGCTCGTGAGCGTGGAGCGACCATATTTTTTATGGGGAATGGGGGTAGTGCAGCAACCGCTAGTCATTTTGCTAATGATTTGGCATTTGGAACCAATGAATATATAAAGCCATTCAAGGCAATGAGTATTACAGATAATATGCCAGTAATTACCGCATTAAGCAATGATTATGGTTATGATGAAATTTTTATTAGACAGTTAAAAATATATGGAACTAAAGGTGATGTTTTGGTTGGTATATCTGCATCTGGCAATTCAGAAAACCTAATTAAAGCATTTAAATATGCAGCTACTTCTGAAATAAAAACGGTTGCATTAACTGCATTTGATGGGGGGATAATGCGTGAAATTGCTGATCAAGGTATTCATATACCAACCAATATGAATGAATATGGGCCGGCTGAAGACTTACACATGGTTCTAGATCATTTGATAGGTGGGTACTTAATGAGACTGGTTAAAAAATAAGAAATTATGGAATTTATTGATTTAAAAGAACAACAAAATCAAATAAAAAAACAGATTGACACTAATATAGCTAAAGTTCTTGCACATGGTAGGTATATCATGGGTCCTGAGGTTAATGATTTGGAAGCTTCTCTAGCAGATTATGTTGGTGTGAAGTATTGTATAAGTGTTTCATCTGGCAGTGATGCTTTGCTTATTGCAATGATGGCACTAGGAATTGGTCCTGGTGATGAGGTTATTACCACCCCATTTACTTTTATTGCCACATCTGAAATGATAAAGATCTTAGGGGCTACACCAGTATTTGTTGACATAGATCCAGAAACATACAACATGGATCCGACAAAAATTAGTTTAGCTATAACAACCCATACTAAATTAATTCTACCAGTTAGTCTCTATGGGCAGTGTGCCGATATGGACAAAATCAATACCATTGCAAAAGAACACAACCTCCCCGTACTTGAAGATGGCGCACAAAGTTTTGGATCTACATATAAAGGAAAAAAATCATGCAACTTATCCACAGTTGGTTGCACTAGTTTCTTTCCAAGTAAGCCACTTGGTTGTTATGGAGATGGCGGAGCAATATTTACTAATAATGAGTTTTTAGCAAAGGCAATGTCTGAGATTCGTATACATGGACAAAATAAACGTTATATCCACTCAAGACTTGGTATTAATGGTCGTTTAGATACTATCCAGGCAGCAATATTGTTAGCTAAATTTAAAATATTTCCGGATGAAATCTTAAAAAGAAATAAAGTTGGCAAACAATATACATTGCGTATTAAAGAGCTACAGTCGTCTATTATAACTCCACAGATTCGATCTAATTGTACAACAGTTTATGCACAATATTCGATTCTGGTAGATGATCGAGAGCAACTTATAGGAAAATTTAAAAAAGAGAGCATCCCAACAGTAGTTCACTATCCAGTCCCATTACATCTGCAGCTTCCGTTTTACAATAATAAATTAAACCTTCCTATTGCAGAAGGTGTAGCAAAAAAAATAGTCAGTCTTCCAATGCACCCTTATCTAAGTGTTAAAGATATAGAGAAAGTTTGTCAAATATTAGCATTATGAATAATAGAACTAGACTTAGAAAAGCAATTACTTAATCAATAAACAAGTGTAAAATTTCCAGATCAATTTTTAAATGCACTAAGTATTTATATTAGATATTAGAATTTTTTTGCAAATAAAGTGAGTTATTGGTAGATTCAACAAGAAATTTCAATAATAGAAAGGGAGGTATATTGACTAAAATTTATATTGCGGGCCATAATGGCATGGTAGGATCTGCTATAGCTAGACAGTTGCAAACTAAGTTAAATAATGCCGTAAAATTAATAACTCGCACACATAGAGAGCTTGACTTGACAGACCAACAGCAAGTGAATAGTTTTATTGCAAGAGAAAAACCAGATCAAATTTACATAGCAGCAGCAAAAGTTGGGGGTATACATGCTAATAATGTCTATCCAGCAGATTTTATCTATCAAAATTTAATGATTCAAACAAATATCATACATGCGGCAAATAAAAATAATATTCAAAAACTACTTTTTCTTGGTTCTAGTTGTATCTACCCTAAAGATTCAAAGCAGCCTATGAAAGAAGAAGCTTTACTGACCGGTACTCTTGAAACAACTAATGAACCATACGCTATAGCTAAAATTTCCGGCATTAAACTTTGTGAATCATGCAATCGACAATATAATCGTGATTATCGAAGTGTAATGCCAACTAACCTTTATGGACCAGGAGATAGCTATCATAAAGAGAATAGTCATGTTATTCCAGCATTAATTAGAAAATTTCACAAAGCTAAGAGTGAAAATTTATCAAAAGTTTCAATTTGGGGTTCTGGTAAGCCTAAAAGAGAGTTTTTACATGTAGATGATATGGCTGCTGCATGTGTACATGTAATGAACTTGGATAAAAAATTATACCAAGAGCAAACCAAACCGATGTTAAGTCATATAAATGTAGGCACAGGTGAGGATTTAACTATAAAAAAACTAGCAGAAACTATAGCTAAAGTAACTAATTTTAAAGGTAAAATTGAATTTGATACTACGAAGCCAGATGGTGTAAGAAGAAAGTTAATGGATAGTGGAAGACTAAACAAACTAGGGTGGCAATCAAATATTGATTTAGAGCAAGGCCTAAAGCAAACATACGAAGATTATTGCAAGTCTGGTAATTAGTAGGAATATGACAATAAATACAAGAACAGCACTAATTACTGGAATTACTGGACAGGATGGCGCATATCTTGCCGAATTTCTTATAAATAAAGGCTACCAAGTTCATGGTATTAAGCGACGCTCTAGTTCGTTTAATACAGAGCGTATTGATCATTTGTATACTGATCAACATGACGTGGTAAATAGCACTGCTCATTTGACACTCCATTATGGTGATTTATCAGACTCCATGAGCCTAGTTCGAATAATTCAGAAAACTCAACCAGATGAAATATATAATCTTGGTGCTCAATCACATGTAGCTGTTTCATTTGAGAGTCCAGAATACACTGCTGATACAGTTGGACTTGGTGCGTTGCGCATTCTTGAGGCAATTCGTATTTCTGGTTTAGAGAAAAAAACACGCTACTATCAAGCGTCTACTTCGGAACTCTATGGAAAGGTTCAGGAAATACCACAGACCGAGTCTACACCTTTTTATCCAAGAAGCCCTTATGCAGCTGCCAAGCTTTATGCCTATTGGATAACTATTAATTACCGTGAGGCTTATGGAATTTATGCTTGTAATGGTATTCTTTTTAACCATGAAAGCCCTGTTCGTGGTGAGACATTTGTTACTAGAAAAATCACTCGTGCTTTAGCAAGAATAAAATTAGGATTGCAAGAGTGTCTTTATTTGGGAAATATGGATGCAAAAAGGGACTGGGGCCATGCCAAAGACTATGTAGAAATGCAGTGGTTAATGCTACAACAAGAGCAACCAGAAGATTTTACAATCTCTACAGGTGAGCAACACACAGTCAGAGAGTTTGTAGAGGTGGCCGCAAAAGAGTTAGCAATAGATATTAAGTGGCAAGGAAAGGGTGTAGATGAGAAAGGGACTTGGCAGAATAAGACTATTGTTTCTATTGACTCGCGTTATTTTCGTCCTACAGAAGTAGAAACTCTATTAGGTGATTCAACTAAAGCCAAAGAAAAGCTAGGCTGGATTCCAAAAATAACTTTTACAGAGTTGGTTAAGGAAATGATTCAGTCAGATCTTAAAGAAGCGGAGTGTGACAACCTTTGCCAAACAGAAGGTTATTCAACCTATAATTATCATGAATAATGGAAGATTGTAGTATATGCTTACTAATTCATCAATATTAATAACAGGTGGAACAGGATCATTTGGACACGCATTTGTTCAAATGACTTTAAAAAAATATAAGCCTAAAAAAATTGTTATTTTATCGCGTGACGAAATGAAACAGTGGGAAATGCAGAAATTATATAAAGATGATGAAAGAGTAAGGTTTTTTATTGGCGATGTTAGAGATAAAGATAGGCTGTATCGTGCATTAGATGGTATTGATTATGTAGTGCATGCCGCAGCAACAAAGATCGTACCAACGGCAGAGTACAATCCTTTTGAGTGCATTAAGACAAACATAAATGGCGCAATGAACTTAATTGATGCATGTATTGATCACAATATTAAAAAGGTTGTTGCACTGTCTACCGATAAAGCTAGCAGGCCGGTTAGTCTGTATGGTGCTACAAAATTAGCATCTGATAAAATGTTCGTAGCAAGTAATGCTTATTCGGGTGAGCACAAAACTCAATTCTCAGTTGTGCGTTATGGTAATGTTATGGGGTCTAGAGGCTCAGTTATACCATTTTTTATGCAAGAAAAGAATAAAGGCATGTTGCCTATTACAGATAATCGCATGACCCGTTTTATGATTACATTGGAAGAAGGTGTAGAGCTTGTTTGGAAGACATTTGATGATATGTGTGGAGGTGAGATATATGTTAAAAAAATCCCATCTATGAAGGTTGTTGATTTGGCAACAGCAATTGACAATGATGCAGTACAAAAGGTTATTGGGATTAGACCAGGTGAAAAACTACATGAAGAGATGATTGGAGAAGATGACTCTCTTTATACATATGAATATGGTGATTATTATAAGATACTACCAGCTATCAACAATTGGTCTTCCTCTAAAAAGTTAATTAAAAATGGTAAAAAAGTAGAAAAAAACTTTAGTTACACAAGTGACAACAATAAAAAGTGGATGAGTATAGAAACTCTGCAGAATTGGATTAACAACAATAAAAATAAAATTGGAAAAATTTGAATTTATCCCTTATGGTCGCCAAGATATCACTAAAAATGATATCGATGCTGTTGTCAAGATTTTGCGATCTGATTTTCTTACTCAAGGTCCAACTGTTCCTATGTTTGAACAGAAATTATGTGATTACACTGGAGCAAAATATGCTGTTGCAGTTAATAGCTGTACTTCGGCACTTCATATAGCATGTCTTGCTTTAGATTTGGGTCCTGGAGATATACTTTGGACATCCCCAATAACATTTGTTGCATCAGCTAATTGCGCACTTTATTGCGGTGCAACTGTTGACTTTGTTGATGTTGATATTGATACCGCCCTAATGAGTGTTGAAAAGTTAGCAGAAAAGTTGGAATATGCTGAAAAAGAGGGAAAGCTTCCAAAAATAGTAATACCTGTACATTTTTCAGGACAGCCGTGTGATATGGAAGAGATTTATGTTTTAAGTCAAAAATATAATTTCAAAATTATTGAAGATGCAGCGCATGCTATTGGTGCAAAGTACAAGGGTGATACTGTTGGAAATTGTAGATATTCTGATATTACTGTGTTTAGTTTTCATCCAGTTAAGATTATTACCACAGGGGAAGGTGGAGCAGCGATGACGAACAGTCCATCATTAGCTGATAAAATGGAGTTGTTAAGAGAGCATGGTATAACTCGTGATTTAGATAAAATGCATAATACTCCTGATGGGCCTTGGTATTATGAACAAATTGATCTTGGTTTTAATTATAGAATAACAGATATTCAGGCAGCTCTTGGAAATAGCCAAATGAATCGTCTTGATCAGTATGTGTCACGTAGATCTGAAATTTCAGAGTGGTACGATAAACAATTTATAAATACCAAAATAAATCCATTATTAAGAAAATTAAATAGAGTTTCATCGTGCCACCTTTATGTAGTAATGGTGCAAGACGGCGCACCATCTAGAAACAGTCTTTATAATGATATGCATAAGTGTGGTATAGGAGTTAATTTGCATTATATTCCAGTTTATCATCAACCTGTTTTTAATAAAGGGACTTGGTTGGAAAATACTGAAATCTATTATGATAGAGCAATTTCTTTGCCAATCTACCCTACACTAAACAATGAACAATTAGAAAGGGTTGTTGACAAAGTAAAGTGTTTCTTTAAATGAAATTTTGATATTATTGTAAAATGAAACATGGAATGTTATTAGAACACGGGCCTACATTTAGCTCGTTGAAAAAATACCCTATCTCTGCATCTAATTTAATATTTGATAGCGAAGTAAAAAATTTTAACTATTGTGGTTCAGGAAAAGCGGCAATATCTTTAATATTGTCTTATCTTAGGCATACTGGTGTTTTAAAGAATAAAATGTCCCAGGTTCTTGTTCCAAGATGGATGGGGGTTGAGGTTTATGGGGCAATAACAAAACACTCTTTTCCAACATTTGATATGCACTCAACAAGTAAAGTTCTTATTGCGTATCATCAATATGGCTTCCCTCAAGATATGGATCGTATTTTAGATTTTGCACAATCAAAGAAAATGATAGTGATAGAGGATTGTGCGCATGCGGTAGATAGTAGATATAAAGGAAGTAGATTAGGGTCTATCGGTGATTTTAGTATATATAGTTTCTCTAAGTTCGTTTATTGCAATGTACTTGGCGGTGTTGGTTTTAAAAATAATGAGTTTAATCAATTTTTCAATGAACGTCTAAGCAAGTCATCAAAGTCACTTGCTGCTACTATAAATTTAATAAAACTACTTAGCACCTATAACACGAACAGAGGTGGAAGTAGACTTATGAATATAAACTTTACCAATGGCCTAACTTCAATGGCATATTCTCGTTATACAGATTCACTTATACCATCTAATGGTAGTATTAATATGTTTGAAAAACAAATTAAAAATGAAAGCATTTTACGTTTAAAAAATTATCAATATATTAGAGAAGCCCTTAGTGAATATGGTATTTTTGAGCATTTAGAAAAAGATGGTGTTATACCTTACGCTATACCACTTAAGCTACCTTTGAAAGTAATGAAAAAGACTGCTGAAAAATTAAAATTTATAGGCCTAGAAGCGGATATATATAATTTTGATATAAATAGATTTATGCCTGAACCTAATTTTATTAAAACTTTATTAGTGCCATGCCACTCTAATTTATCAAGTAATGTAATTGATTCAATGCTTGATATTATTGTAAGTGAAATACGCGCATAAAATATTTAATTAAAAAATAGAAAGAGTATTTATACAATGTGTTTTACAATAAAAAATATTTATAATGAGGTTGATGTTAAGTCAGCATGGAATACAGTGGTTAAGGATACTATGTATGCTTGGTTTTGGTCAGAATATTATGAGCATTGTTTTCGTATAACAGTACTAAAATTAAAAGGTGTGTTTTTTGAAGACAAGTCATTTTTTATTTATGATAAAGAAAAAAAGTTGTGTGGTTTGGTGCCATTGGTCTTTATTAAGTCTTCTGATTACAATGGGCTGGAGGCAAGTTATGATAAACCACTACCATGGCCAATGGTAATGAGTCACATGCAAAATAATGTTTTAATACATGAATTTATATTTACAAAAATTGACGAACTCCTAAGAGACAATAACGTTAAGAAAATAAGTTTAGAATATTCACCGCCAAATTATAAAGATAACTTTAGTGAGATGTTTTCTTCAGTTATGAGAAAGTATAAATATATAGATAATTCATTTATGTCACATTATGTTAATATTTCTAGCGATACATTAAATCATGTTAGAAAAAGATATAAGAGGTATGTGAAAAAATATAATGATACATATTCATCAATCATTATAAATAAGAATGATATTAGCATGAGTTTAATAAGAAAATATATGGAACTACATGTCAAAGATAGTGGCGCACTTTATAGGCCATTGGAAACATATGTTGCACAGTTCGATTATATAATTAAAGGCGACGGCTTTCTTGTGCAATCAGAAGATAAAGAAACAGGTAAAATTGTTGGGATGTTGATTGTATGTGTCAGCAAAGATTCAGCCTATGATGGATCAGTTGCAGTTGATCCAGTCTATCAGAAGCATTTTATTTCACATCTGATGAAGTGGAAAGCAATCCAGCATTTGCAAGATATTAATATTAATCATTATGAGTTAGGTATGGCTGCGGAAAATGATAGTTACCTAAGGCAGCCATCTAAAAAGAGTTATGGTATATCTTTTTTTAAAGACGGGTGGTCAAGAGGAAATCTTAAGAAAATAGTGATATTTGAAAAGTATTTTTCAAAAACATCACTTAATGAAGTTTGTAATAAAAAAATAGCCAACTTAGCTAATTTTTTTGAAATATAACAGAAATAAAAAAAATACATAGTTTATATTTTATTGACTTTAATAATACTAAAGAAAACTAATGAATAATACAAAAAGCACTAAAGATTGGTATGAAAATAGTTATAAAGGTGAGGGTCTTAATGCACAACGATTCTACCCAAACAATGAATTGTTGCGTTTTATGGGGCGCAACTATTTTGATGTACCATTAAGCATTAGAAAAGATATAAATTTTTTAGATATAGGTTGTGGATCATGTTCAAATTTATGGATGATAGGTAGTGAGGGTTTTGATAGTCATGGGGTGGACATATCACCTAAAGCAATTGATTTAGGGCATAAAATGTTAGATTATTGGGGTGTGAATGCAGAGCTTAAAGTTTCTAATATGATGGATTTGTCATATCCTAGTCAGAAATTCAATGTTGTTATAGATGTGCTTTCATCTTATTGTCTCAATGAGGCAGATTTTAAAATCTGCTTATCTGAAATTAGTAGAGTTTTAAAAAAAAATGGTCGTTTTTTCTCTTATACTCCAGGAAAAAAATCAGATGCATTTTTAAACCACAAGCATGCAAACTTAATTGATTCATCAACTTTACCTGGAATTATTCGTAAAGATTCACCGTTTTATGGAAATAATTTTCCTTTTAGGTTTATCCATCCATTAGAGTATCGTGATTTATTGGAAGAGTGTGGCTTTAGGGTTGAATACCTGGAGACGGTTAAAATGAGTTATTTTAATCAAAAAGAGGAATTTGAGTATGTTGTAGTAGAGGCTGTAGTCAAGTGAACTGTGATTATATTTAGTTATTAGAAAAATATGAAAATTTCTCTTGGAACAGCCCAACTTGGTCTTGATTATGGAGTGTCCAATAAAATAGGACAGATAAAAAAATATGATGCTAGAAGAATTTTACAATATGCATATGACAAAGGTATACATATGTTGGATACCGCTCCATCTTATGGAGAATCAGAGGACATAATTGGCAATTTCTCTCGTAGTGATTTTAGTGATGCAAATTTTGATATTGTAACTAAAACACCACATTTTAAAGGTGATGTCATTACTGAGAGTCAAGTTAAAAAACTGCTTGAAGGTTTTGAATTATCAAGAAAAAAATTAGATCAAGAAATAATGCATGGATTCCTTGTACATTCTTGTGATAATCTATTTTTACCTGGCGGGGATAAGCTGTTTCATGCAATAGAGCAATTAAAAAAAGATGGAGTTGTAAAAAAAATAGGAGTTTCTGTTTACAGTAGTAAGCAGATTGATCGTCTTTTAGACAATTTCCCAATAGACTTGATACAATTGCCAGTTAATATACTCGATCAAAGGCTTCTTGAAAGTGGACATCTTAAAAAGCTTAAAAATCATGGTATAGAAATTCATGCAAGAAGTGTTTTTTTGCAGGGATTGCTTTTAATGGGGTTTGAAAATGTACCACCTTGGTTTAAGCCTATTCAACTTGCGTTGAAATGTTTTTCTTTAGAAGCAGAAATGCGAAATATTAGCGCATTGCAGCTTGCACTTGGTTTTGTGCAAAGTATTAATGAAGTTGATAAAATTATAGTAGGTGTTAATACATTGGAACAGTTGCGTGGAATTATAAAGGCCACATCAGCACACGTTAATGTAAATGAATTTTCTAACTTGTCAATCAATGATCCTACTTTTCTCAATCCATCAAATTGGAAGGTATAGATTTTTCTAAATAATGCATAATATTGAATCAGTCGATTTATCCAAATATAATACCATCTTTTGTGATAGTGTTCAGGCACTAGAATGGGCTTATAATAATGGACTATCTAAATCTGCAACTATAAAATCTAGCTCTCCGGCGGTATTACTTAGTAAAAAAATAAACACATGTAGTATTGAAGATAGGTGGACTATTGAGGAGTTGGGAAAGTTCCAAGGTACAATCAAAAAAATGACTGAGGATGTATTTGATGCGGTATTAAGTGTTACTGGTGCAGAGCGTGAGTTGGCTCTTGCTATCTCCAAGTCTGCATATCATTTTCAAAGTTTACTTTATAAAGCTGCTTGTTTGGATGAAAGTGATTTTAATGAGTCTAGGTTATTTATTTATGTAGATGGAAAAACTGGCCCAGCAGGTAATATGATGAACTCACCATGGGATCAGTTGCTTATGGCTAATAAATTGTTCTCAATGGTTAACTATAAACTAAAAAATGATGAATGGAAAATGCTTACAACACAAGGCATCTCCTATTGGCAACGCTTCAAAGTAGCAGGGATTGAGACCGTTGTTTACCGGTTAGCAGTAAAATTAATGAGAAAACTTCCAAACTGGATTTTCACAAAAGAAATTCTTATACCAAATGAGAACGAATTAAACATAGAGATAGCATCTTCCTTGGCCTTACACGGGGTAAGGATCACAGAAATACAAGTTGAGCCTTTATCTAGTGTTGAAAATATATTATCAGATGTAAATACTGAATCGCTTTATAAAGTGGCTTCTCCAATTATGCGTGAAAGAGTAGAAGAATGGGTGTCTGTATCAGCTATAGATGTAGTTATGGATCTATTTAAATCAGATCTAGAAAAGCAACTTAATCAATTTAAGATATTAGTGGGTGGGTGGGAGAATGTTATTGCAACCAGCAATAGAATAAAGCGCGCTATATTAATAAATTCTCCAGGAAATATAAAAGGTCAAGCGCTAGCTTATGTTTGTAGAAAAAAAGATATTACATTAATATCAAGTCAGCATGGAGTTACTATAGAAATAAGTAGAGCGCATAGTATGTTGCATGTTGGTTTTGATAATAGTGTAGCTGATATTATGCTATCGTACAATACTAAGATTGTGGATATTGAGAAGAATATATATTTTGATAAATCTAGGCACTATACAGTTGGAATGCCATTGCGGTTAATTAGAATGAAGAACAAGAAAGCCATGGATAAATCTATACCGCCAATTGTTTATGTATCATCCAATGAATATATGGGTTTTTCTGTATCACAAACAACAGATTATGCCAATGCTAAGGCTGAACAAAATATCGTTACAGAAGTGTTAGGTAGGCTGCCATATAAGATTCGTTACAAAACATATCCACTAGACAATCGAAGATTTCCTGATATGGATCCAGTTTTGAGTAGTATAGAAGAATTCAATAATATAGAAGTTTATTCTGACAAGATAGATATGCGTTATTTAATTTCTGAGCATAGGGTTATTGTTACCTCACAAGCAACAAGCACATTAGGATGGTTAGTTATGTCCGGAAAACCTGTAGTTTTTATTAATAAAAATAACAATTCCCCACTTACAGACGATGCATATCAAGCATTATCAAAAGGACTGTTTGTTTTTGATGATAATGATAAAAAATTACATGAAAAATTAAGATATTTTCTTTCAAAGCCAATTAACGAGATCGAAAATGCATGGGAAAATAAAAAAACAGACCGAGAAATAATGATTAGAAATTATTTTTCTGCATATAATGGCGGTGCTGGCAAACTAGCTACGCAAATAATTCTCAAAGAGTGCTTTATGTAAATTTATGTACATTCTTGCAATAGTACAAGCGCGCATGGGTTTATTCGATTGCCAAATAAGGCAACGAAACCAGTTAGTAATAGTATGTCAATGATCGAGGTATTGCAGCTTAGATATACACATCCGGCAGTTTTAAATATAGTACAATTTGGAAACATGTCGACTCCCAATTGTTCAGAAAAGGTTTATCTTTCTGATATACTTGAAAGAATTAAAGAGTGTGAAGAAGGTTTTCCTATAGACAAGCTACTTAATGGATCTGTTTGCCATTCAGGATTCCGTAGGTTAAATTGAGGTCAGTGGTACAAAATGAATAATTTAAATTATATACATGTAGGATACCCAAAATGTGCATCATCATTTTTACAGATGGATATTTTTTCAAAAGATGAAAGAATTAAATTTCATGGCATTATTAGGGATCCAGATAGTTCAAAGTCAGTCAAAATCAATCCTATAATTCGAAAATTTATACTATACGCACGTGGAAAAACCAATATTGCCCCAAAATCTGAAGATTTAATTAGAATAATGAGCGGCAATGTTAATGTTATATCTGATGAAGATTTTTCAACATATGGTAATATTACTATTGAGAACAAAGTGGAAAGAATAAAAAATATCTTACCATCAGCAAAAATTATAATTGTTGTTAGGAGTCCAATTTCACTATTAAGGTCTTTTTATGATTTTTATTTTAGAGGTGGGCATATAAAAATTGGTTTAAATGATTTTTTTAACAAAGAGTTTGAAAATTACGAGGAATCTACTATATTGCAGACAGCGCATTATAAAAGATGCATAAGTTGCTTTGTTGAAGAATTTGGAAGTGAAAATGTTTATGTTTTAAATCTTGATGATTTAAAACATAATAGTAATAATTTTTTATTGTCATTATATAAAATTATGGGGTTAAAATATATAAAGCCTAAAAAGGATATAAAAAAAAGAAATGTAGCTTTGCCTGGGAGTGCGTTAAATTTTGGAGTAAAGTTTCCTTCAGTCTGGAATATTAGAAAATATTTTCCCAAATTTATCAGAAGGTTAATTAAATATATTTGTACAAAAATTAACTCAAAGCCAGAGAGTTTTAGCGCTTCAAATATTAAGCGTATTAACAGGTTTTATATCGATGATATTCAATACTTAGAAAATAAATATAGTATTTTTTTTAAAGATTAGTATAGTGCCCCAACAAATCAAGACAACAATCTAAAATTTCTTATTTCGAACGAGTTAAACTTAACCCAACAATTCGG
>ENA-OREN01003786-OREN01003786.1-marine-metagenome-genome-assembly--contig:-NODE-3786-length-13766-cov-2.613485_pt1 | contig 13766 bp, 13 predicted proteins | sample MGYA00248624_ERZ508555 | MGnify/ENA primary metagenome ERZ508555 (study PRJEB26222, sample SAMN06267773) | marine metagenome | isolation source: Saanich Inlet, British Columbia, Canada | place...
CTGAAACCATGTCTTACGCCGATTATGTCGCAGAAGGCGGTGAACAAGGGGCCAAAGCGGCGGGCAAAATGCGCACCGAAGGCAAAACCTATGTGGTTCTCGATGGCGACATCATCGAGTTTCGCTTTAACGTTTAAAAATATATAGAATTTGAAATAAGGGATATTTGCGTCCAACCCGCCCAACCACTACAATCGCGCCTGATTTTACGGGCAACAAATCCAAATCATTAATTCAAAACAGGGAGAAATCAAAATGGGACAAATGGTAAAATTAACGTCTAGCGATGGCTTTGAACTCGGTGCCTATCGGGCCGATCCAGCAGGCGCGCCCAAGGGTGGCGTGGTCATCATCCAGGAAATTTTTGGCGTCAACAAACACATCAAGGAAGTCTGCGATGGCTACGCCGCAGATGGCTACATTGCCATTGCACCCGCCTTGTTTGACCGCGTCGAAAAGGACCTTGAACTGGGCTACGTTCCTGAAGATCAAGAAAAGGGCAAAGCCACCCGTGGCCAGCTGAACTGGGATGATTCATTAGCCGATTCCCAAGCCGCCGCAGAAGCCATCCGTGGCGATGCTGGCAAGGTTGGCATCATTGGTTATTGCTTCGGCGGTTCTGTTGCATGGATTGCAGCAACACGCGGCAATTTTGATTGCGCCGTTTCTTATTACGGCGGCAATGCAGCAGAGTTTGCCGAAGAAGTTCCAAAGTGCCCTGTCATTTGCCACATTGGCACCGAAGACAAGGGTGTGAATGCCGAAAAGGTTGCGACCATCAAAGCCGCACGCCCCGAAGTGCCTGTGCACATGTATGAAGGTGCGGGCCACGGCTTTAACTGTGACCATCGTGGTTCATTCGACGAGGCTGCCTCTAAAACAGCCCGCGAACGCAGCCTAGCACTTTTGGCCGAAAACATCGGCTAACCAGCGTTTATCGCTTCTTTTGCGGCCAGCAGCCTTAACCGGTTGCTGGCCGCAATTGTTTGAAATTGATTTCTAAGGTTTGGGCTATAAAACACGCCCGGCAACGGCATCCAGATGCGCCATAAGCGCCGGGTCACGAACTTCCGGTGCGGTGACCAAGGCCATATCCAGCGCCCTGTGACAGCCCTCTGGACAAACATCGGGGCTATCCGACAAATCCGGTGCCAAATGGCCGACCATGGACCGGGCCTTGTCCGCATTGGCCAACAGGGTCTTGATAATGGCGTCCACGGTGACGTCATCATGGTCTGGGTGCCAACAATCATAATCAGTGACCATAGCCACGGTCGCGTAACACATCTCTGCTTCGCGGGCCAATTTGGCTTCGGGCATATTGGTCATGCCGATCACCGATGCCCCCCATGAACGATACAGCTCAGATTCAGCCAGGGTCGAAAATTGTGGGCCTTCCATGGCAAGGTAAGCCCCGCCGCGATGGACCTGAATGCCTTCAGCCCGCGCGGCCGCCTCGATGGCATCGCCCATGCGCGCGCAAACCGGTTTGGCCATAGACACATGGGCCACCAGGCCGGTCCCGAAAAAGCTTTTTTCCCGGGCGAACGTCCGATCAATAAATTGATCAACGACGACAAATGCCCCCGGCGCCAATGCTTCCTTTAACGATCCAACGGCACTGACCGAAAGAATTTCGGTCACGCCCGAACGTTTAAGCGCATCAATGTTGGCGCGAAAATTAATGTCACTGGGCGGGATGCGATGGCCACGGCCATGGCGAGGACAGAACACAACTTTTTTGCCGGCAATATCGCCAAACAAAAATTCGTCTGATGGGTCCCCGAACGGGCTTTCCACCCGTTCCCAACGGGTATTGTTCAGGCCATCAATCTCATAAAGACCAGACCCGCCAATGATGCCAAGAACGGTTTCTTTTGCATCTGCCATTCTGCGGCTCCCCCGTAAAAATCAGTCGGTAAAGATCGACTAGTGAAGGTCGGCCCAGATTTTGCGTTTGAGCGCATAGAGCAAGCCGGTCAGGACCAACAAGAACAACAACACCTTGATGCCAAGGCGTTTGCGTTCTTCCATTTCAGGTTCTGCCGCCCACGACATAAAGACCGTGACGTCTTTGGCCATCTGCTTGGTCGTTGCTTTCGTGCCATCGGTGTATTCCACCGCTTCTTCGCCCAAAGGTGGCACCATGGCAATCTGGCCGCCACCGAAGGCCGAATTATAGAACATGCCTTCGGCCAGCTTTACGCCCTTTGGCGGGGTTTCCTTGTACGACGTCATCAACGCATACAGATAATCGGGGCCATGAAGACGTGCCTTTGTGATCACCGAAAGATCCGGGGGAAATGCCCCGTTATTGGCCGCACGCGCGGCATTGGCATTGGGGAACGGCGCCTTGAAGCGATCATAAGGGCGGCCCTTGCGGGTATACATTTCGCCTTCATCATTGGGGCCATCAATGACCTCAGTGGTGGCGGCAATGGCCTTGATTTCTTTTTCGGAATACCCCAGCGCTGATAGATTGCGATACGACAGGTAATCCATGGAATGGCACGATGAACAGACTTCCTTGTAAACCTGAAACCCGCGTTGCAAGGCAGCGCGATCAAATTTTCCAAAGATGCCATCAAACGACCATTTCTGGGCGGTAGGCTTTGGCGCACCAGAAGCAAAGGCCCCACCGATTAAGGCAGCACTCAAAATAAGAGAAAGGGTGATGTGTTTAAGTTTTATCATGGCCTTATTCCCCCCCTTCATTTTTTAACACCGGGTCTGAAATACTTTCTGGCAAAGGTCGGGTCTTTTCGAACTTGGCCACCAATGGCATTAAAATCAGAAGATGCGCAAAATAATACGCCGTTGCCGCACGTCCTAAGAACAGGGTCATGCCTTCAGGTTTTTGTGCCCCAACCCAACCAAGCAGGATGCAGTCAGCCAGGAAAATCCAGAACAATTGCTTGTAAATAGGCCGGAACTGGGCCGAGCGCACCTTTGAGAAATCAAGCCAAGGCAGTGCAGCCGGCACCACAAGGGCACCAAACATGGCAATCACACCGGCCAATTTTGCCTCCATAAACACGATGGACGTGCCGGGGATGGCAATATCAGGCACGGAACGCAAAATGGCGTAGAACGGCAACAAATACCATTCGGGCACAATTTCTGCGGGCGTCTGAAGGGGGTTGGCAGGGATATAGTTATCGGGTTCGCCAAAGAAGTTTGGCGCGAAAAACACAAACCCCATGAAGAAGATCAGAAACACCCCAAGACCAAACATATCCTTGATCGTGTAATAGGGATGGAATGGGATGGAATCTTTTTCTGATTTGCGATCAATCCCCAGCGGGTTATTGGACCCGTGGGTGTGCAGTGCCACCAGATGCAACACCACCACACCAACGATCACAAACGGCAATAGATAATGCAGCGAGAAGAACCGTTGCAGGGTTGGATTATCCACCGCAAAGCCGCCCCACAACCAGGTCACGATTGGATCGCCGACAAGGGGGATGGCTGAAAACAGATTGGTGATGACGGTTGCGCCCCAGAAGCTCATTTGCCCCCATGGTAATACATAACCCATAAAGCCTGTTGCCATCATAATAAGATATATAATGATGCCTAAGAACCAGAGTATTTCACGAGGTGATTTATAAGACCCGAAGTAAAAACCCCTGAGAATGTGAATATAAACCACAACGAAGAACATAGAAGCCCCGTTGGCATGGACCGCCTGAAGAAGCCAACCGTAGTTAACATCACGGCGGATATGTTGAACACTATCAAATGCAACGGTAATATCAGGGATATAATGCATCGCAAGAACAATACCGGTAACAATTTGTACAACCATCATGAAGCCGGCAAGAACACCGAAGTTCCACCAGTAGTTCAAGTTACGAGGTACGTGATATCCTGCACCAACCGCATTATAAACAAATCCCATAATAGGCAGACGATCTTCCACCCATTTCAATGTCGGATTTGTAGGTTCGTATTTTTTATCTGAAGCCATTTTTAATCCTACCCGATCTTAATTGTTGAATCGTCAAGGAATACATAATCCATAACCGGCAGATTGCTTGGCGCAGGGCCCTTGCGAATACGTCCGGAAATATCATAATGTGAACCATGACATGGGCAGAACCATCCGCCGAAGTCACCTTGTTGATCAAGTGGAATACAGCCAAAGTGGGTACATACACCGCTCATCACAAGCCATTCAGGTTTTTGGATGCGCTCAGCGTCCGTCTGAGGATCAATTAAATCTTCAGCATTATCATCGGCTATTGCTCTAGCGATTTCCTCCGCAGTACGGTGGCGAATAAATACTGGATTTTTGCGCCATAGGAATACGGCGCTTTCACCTTCAGCGATTACACTTATATCAACTTCGATAGAAGAAAGTGCAAGTACATCTTTTGAAGGATTCATTTGATCGATTAGTGGCCAAACGGCCGCGCCAGCTGCAACTGCACCGGCAGCGCCTGTGGCTATATAAAGAAAATTACGTCTTTCTTCAACAACGTCATCATGTGTGGTCATACATAAACCTCGTAAGGGGTTTTATTAATAATTTTACGCGTACGCACCTATTTAATGTGTAAAGAGAGACTCTTCGATATAGAATATAAAATCAAAGTTGGTAATTTCCCCTTACCCTTCGCATAGTATGCGAGACTTATTTACCTATATTATCTGCATTTTGCAATGCTTTTTAGCTAAAAAGACATTTTAATTTAACTTATTATTCCGTATTGTAAATAGTTGATTTTTTATAGATGTTTATTGCCGTAAGAAAACTGCTATTTTTTGCTAATATTTAATCTATTTATTAATAATTCCAAAAAAGATCATTTATTAAATTCTGAAGTTTACGTCCGTTTCTATAACGGGTCGGGATTTTGAAGTTTTTGATATTTTCCTGTTCAAGGGATTTCCACTGATCCGCCTGGGATCCAAAATCAACCGTTGTAAAGTCCTGATCATGCTCTGCTATATAGGCGCATAATTTTTGTAGTCGTGACTGATTGACGCGGTTTTTTGTGATTTCAAGATACCGGTTGTCCCTTTTCTTTATATAATCAAAGGGTTGGCTAACAAGAACAATATTTTCAATACCCGTTTTTCGTGCCTTTTCTAAAATATATTTCATTTCCGGCCACGAACAACTGGTTATCTGCAGCGTCTTTGATGGGAAGCGACCCATGACATCTTTATCCGAATAGGTAAAAATAGGTACTTCCATAATGCCGTCTACTTTAGTCCTTCCTGAATAGAGCAGCATATCTTTGCCGTCGGGTCTAAATATGCCCTGTCCGATGCTAGAACTGATTGCGATGTCGAGTTCGGCCATGATTTTATAGACCTGTTTATCAATCTGACAATTTCCCGTGCGGATCGCATCAGGTTTTTTGCCGGTCATTCTTTTAAAAGCAGCAATGGATTTTTCAAATATAGTCTTAAGCTCTGCATAATCACGTTCTACGCAGCTGTCATTTTGTGAATAGGACGCTGATTTGTCATAATAAAACCAGCCGGGATTAATCATCAGTTGGGTGTCTTGCCCATGTGCTTGAATTTTATCAACGATAGATTTCATTGGCCCGTCGCCGAAATAATAATGGTTTGCACATTCAATGAAAAAGCTGGCATTGGTTTTATACTGATCAAAAGTGTCCAGCATAAAATCGAGCCCGTTACCATCACATAAAACGGATCTTTCGGCGATTGGTTTAAATTTATCCGGGTTCTCAAATGCGCCGCCAATGCTAAATGACGTGCCGACCGTTATTGTTACTTCGAGTGGTTTTGGCAATTTTACTCTCGGCTGAATGAATTAATAATCACCGGGGCAAGCACACTCTGTCCACTGGTATATTCAAGGGCACCTTCGGGAGTATCTGTTTTTACATTTTGAATAGCGCGAACCACATCCATACCCATGGTGACCTTGCCAAAGGCGGCAAAGCCCTGACCATCAGCATTTCTCATACCACCGAAATCAAGGCTAGGCTGTTCATTTACGCAGATAAAAAATTCAGAACTGGCCGTATCCGCCCCGCCGCGTGCCATTGATATTGTGCCGTCTTCATGTTTAATGCCAGTCAAGTTGGTGCGCTCTAAAGTAATTGGTTCAAAAAGCCCAATATCGCTATTGCCGCTCATGCCGCCTTGGATAACTTCTATTTTAATATTGTTTTGGGCTTGATTATTCATTCTAACCACACGGTAAAATCCACCACCATTAAAATGGCCGCCATCAATATAGCGTAGGAAATTTGAAACTGTGATCGGTGCTTTATCAGCGTATAGATCAAGATGTATATCACCCATTGTTGTTTCAATTTTGACCTTTACCGTTTCAGCCTGGGCGGAAATAGCACTGAGAACGATGAAAAGTAATGTAAATATTTTTAATCGAAACATATTTTATCCTTTATTAAATAATAGCATCTGATCTGTCTTTGGGTTTGGTGTCCCTCACCCGTACAAACCATAATATTACGGCGATCAGCAAGATAAGAACGACGATGACAAGATTGTTCATCATATCCCAACCGACAGTTTCTAGCATAAAGCCTGACGCGAGCGTTGCAAGTGCTGCTAGTCCAAAAACCACAAGATCGTTAAGACCCTGCACGTATGCTTTTTCATGTTCATCATAAGCATGTTCAAGCAGTGTGGTTCCTGCCGTAAACATAAAGTTCCAGCCAACACCGATTAAAATAAGGGCACCGTAAAAATTATATAGCTCAATTCCTGACTTCGACGTCAGGGTCGAGGCTAACATAATAATCATGCCCGTTAGAATGATTTTTATCGATCCAAAGCGTGCAATAAGCGTTCCGGTGATAATGGCTGGCGCGAACATTGACATGGAATGCCACTGAATTACCCCGGCGGCATCGGAGATTTGATAGCCGCATACCTCAACCACTTCAAGCGGGGTTGCGGTCATTATAAACGACATGGAAAGATAAGCACAAGCGGCACTTAAAGAAGCGCAAATAAAAGCAGGCCTTTTTAAAACGTCCATGACTTTAGGATTAGGTCGATCTTCTGTGGTAACCTTTTTGTTCCGCTTTGGAAGCTTAATCATAAAGATAAGGAAATGTGCTACTAAACTTAAAGCAATGATTAAACAGTAAGTTCCGGCATATTGTACTGGTTCAAAATAATTAGCTTCAGCAAATTGCGCTAATGTTGGTGCGCTAAGTCCCGCAAAAACACCGCCTGCAATAACATATGAAACAGCCTGTTTATGATATTTTTTAGGGGATACTTCCATCGCTGTGAAGCGATAATAGTTTGCAAATGACTGGTATGTCCCGTGGCAGAATGTTGAAAAACAAAGGAGGTAATAATTATTCTGATAAATAGCAATAACGGCAATTAATCCACTGAAACCAGCAAATAGTGCGCCTGTGTAAAAGCCAGCCTTACGGCCAAATTTCCTCATAAATATTGATGCAGGAAAGGCAAATGCGGCCGTCGCAATAAAGGCTGTAGCAGAAGGAATGGTTGCGAGTGACGTGCTACCAGTCATCATCTTGGCGACCAAGCTTGAATAAGTCACCACTGTTACCACAGAAGCCAGAGTAATGAACTGTGCCATGGACAGAAGAAAGATATTACGTTTTACATTTTCCATAGGGGCATTCTAATTATTTAAGATCATTCCGTCATAGGCGGGTTCGACCCCATTTGGCAACTTAATTCTTAAAGTTTCGTAGTCCATTTCGGCTGTCATATGAGTAAGGATCGTATGTTTAGGCTTATATTTTTCTACATACTCTAAAACTTGGTCAAGGTGACAATGGGTTGGGTGCGGGTTTTCACGCAGGCAATCAATAATCCAGTAGTCAAGGCCGTAAAGATGCTGATCACTTTTCTGCGGTATTTCATTAAAATCGGTCGTGTAACAAACATTACCGAAACGGTAGCCGTAAGTAATGATGCTTCCATGAATTAGGTCAATCGGTTGAATATCAATATCGCCTAGAGAAAAGGGGCTATTGTCAATTTCATGATCGGTGCAGATCGAAGGATAGTTTTTTCTGCTCATAAATATATATTCAAAGCGATTTTTAAGCACACCAAGAGTATGTTTGTTGCCGTAAACTGGCACATCTTTTTTCATATTCTGGGCAATGGCCCGTAAATCATCAATGCCGTGGGTGTGATCAGCGTGATCATGGGTATAAAGAATGCCATCAAGCGTTGAAATGTTGGCGCTTAAACATTGCTCGCGAAAATCAGGACCCGTATCAACAATGATGCGGGTATCGCCCTGCTCTACCATTATAGAAACACGTCTGCGGCGATTTTTAGGGTTTTTAGGATCACAAAGACCCCAGCCATTATTTAGCCTTCCGCCGACCCGTGGTACACCTTGTGATGTGCCACATCCTAAAATCGTGACTTTCATTTATTCTTTCGGCCTTTCTGTTTTAGAAAATAGCTTAAAGAAATTGTTTGTAGTTGTTTTTGCCAGCTCTTGGTAACTGACGCCCATATGGTTTGCCATAAATTCTGCGGTATATTTAACATATGATGGCTCATTCGGTTTGCCGCGCATGGGCACCGGGGCTAAAAAGGGCGCGTCCGTTTCTATCAGCATTTTATCAAGCGGTATGATTTTTACGGCGTCCTGAAGTTCTTTAGCACTTTTAAAGGTAACAATGCCGGAAATTGAAATATAGCATCCGATATCTAAGCTCTGCCTTGCAAACTCTTCGCTCGCAGTAAAGCAGTGAATAACGGCCGGGTATTCACCCTTTTTCATTTCATCGCGCATGATGCGCGCGCAGTCGTCATCGGCGTCACGGGCATGGACAATAAGCGGAAGTCCGGTTTCCCGGCTCGCTTCAATATGGGCGATGAAATTTTGCTGCTGTTTATCACGCGGCGCATGGTCATAATAATAATCAAGTCCCGTTTCACCGATGCCAACCACTTTTTCATGAGCAGAAAGAGCAATAAGCTGCTCTGGTTTTATACCCCATTCATCTTCCGCATCATGGGGATGACTGCCGACAGTGGCCCAAATGTTATCATGCGCTATGGCAATGTCCAGAACTTCGGAAAATTCCTTAAGACGAGCGTTAATGGCAAGCATGGTACCAACGCCGGCGTCTTTTGCCCGCGCGATAACGCCGTCCATATCATCAGCCATGGTGCCGTAGTTAAGATGGCAGTGGCTATCAACTATCATATCTTTTGGCATAGTCATTGATCAACGAACCTTGGGAAAACGCCCTCTGGTTTGTCCATTTCAAAACCAGACGCAAGCCTATGATCGCCGCCAAGTTGATCAAAGCCGCGCTCATCCGCAGGGATTTTTAGTTGGTCAAGTAGTTTAGCCGCGCTATCCGGCATAATCGGCTGAATAAGAATTGCGATTTGTCTGATAATTTCAGCAGTTGTATAAAGAACCGTTGCCATCCGGTCAGGATCGGTTTTCTTCAATGCCCATGGCTCCTGCCCGGCGAAATAACCATTAGCATCTGAAACCAATTTCCAGATTGTTTCCAGTGATTTGCTGATCGCCTGAACTTCAATATGGTCACGCACTTTTGGAAGTAGACTATCAACGGCGGTCAGTATATCTTTATCAGTATCCGTTAGCTTACCCGGAGACGGCATGACGCCATCACAGTTTTTGAAGATCATGCTAAGGCTTCGCTGCGCCAGATTACCAAGATCATTGGCAAGGTCACTATTGATACGGTTTATCATCGCTTGGCGGTTAAAATCGCCATCATTACCAAACGGCACTTCGCGCATTAAGAAATATCTTACCTGATCAAGGCCAAACTCTTCTACGATTTGGAACGGGTCAATTACATTGCCGAGTGATTTTGATATTTTCTGTCCTTCGTTGGTCCACCAACCATGGGCGAAAACACGTTTTGCTGGATCAATATCAGCGGCCATTAAAAAGGCTGGCCAGTAAAGCGCATGAAAGCGGAGGATGTCTTTACCAACCATGTGAATGTCAGCAGGCCAGAATTTCTGGAATTTCTCACTATCCATGTCCGGATAACCGGCCGCGGTCATATAATTAGTCAGCGCATCAATCCACACATACATAATGTGTTTATCATTACCAGGTACTGGAATGCCCCATTTAAAACTGGTGCGTGATACTGATAAATCACGAAGCCCGCCTTTAACGAAGCTCTTCACTTCATTCTTGCGGCTGTTTGGCAGAACGGTTTGCGGTAGATTTTCATAAAACTCAAGCAGCCTGTCTTCCCAAGCGCTGAGGCGGAAGAAATAACTTTCTTCTTCGACCCATTCAACGGGTGCGCCGGTTGGGGCTACTTTTTCACCGTCTTTTTCTTCTAATTCGCCTTCGCCGTAAAAAGCTTCATCACGAACTGAATACCATCCGGCATATTTGTCCAGATAGATATGGCCGTTTTCTTCCAGCTTGGTCCATAAGGCCTGACAGGAAATTTTATGGCGCTCTTCTGTTGTGCGAATGAAATCGTCATGGGAATAATTCATAAAGTCTGCAAGTTCACGAAAACGCTGCGACACTTTATCGCAAAGCTCAATCGGTGTCATTCCCGCCGCTTCGGCCGACTTTTCAACCTTTTGGCCGTGCTCATCAGTTCCGGTCAGGAACATAACGTCAAACCCGTCGAGCCGTTTAAAACGCGCCAGATAATCACAAGCCAGCGTGGTATAAGCGTGACCTATATGGGGGATGTCATTCACATAATAAATCGGTGTGGTTATGTAAAAAGATGGCTTACCAGGCATTAAAATTATTCTCTCATTATTTATTTTGCGCGTAGTGCGCCATTAATCATATTAAGTATATCTATAACGGTTTGTTTTCGGTCCATATTCAGAAGATCAGTAACTTTCATTTTTTCCGATATCTTTTCCCACAGCTCGGCCCACTGATCAAGCGGAATTATCGTGCCAAGCTCTTCCATCAATTTAAACTCATTCTCAAGTGCTTCTTTGATGTTGTGGGTATGTTCACTATTTAGGTAACTGACATGGCGGATCATGCGGCTGATAAATTGGGATAACATTTCTGAAAATAGCAAAAACATATCGCCCGATTTTTTGGTGGTGATCGCACCAGCGAAATCATGCATCAATGGCACATTGATATTAGGCATAGTCGAAAGCAGCCCAAGCATTTCGCCGTATAATTTAAGGCCCTTATGCTCAATCAATGAGATAGCATAACCGGGGCTACCATTTGAAAGGCTGACATAACCGTCAATGATGTCCTGTTCCAGATCAGGATATTTATGAACGAGTATTTCACGCACGGTCGTCGATTTTAACGGCTTAAGTGGCAGCATCCGGCAACGTGATTTAATGGTTGGCAGCAGTTTACCTGGTGCATGGGCCAGAATGATCAAAATTGAATTTTTTGGTGGTTCTTCAAGTATCTTAAGAATGGCATTGGCGGCATTTCTATTCATTTCGTCGGCCGTATCAACGATAGCCACCCGCCAACCACCATCACTTGATGTTTTATGAAAGAAGTTATTAATTTTGCGCACATCATCAACAAGAATATTGTTGCGCATTTTGCCAGTTTTAGGGTCTTCAGTACGTTCAGTGACCATAAGGTCGCCATTGCTGCCTGCCGTCACAAGCCTATTTGCTGGACTTTCAAGATCAGTATCAAGGGAAGTAACAGCCGTTTTTTCCAGCACATCACCAAATAATCCCGGCCCCTGATCTGCTTCAGGCGGATTATTTAAAAGAAATCTTGCGAGTTTATAAGAAAGTGTCGCTTTACCAATACCTTTTGGCCCGGTAATCATCCACGCATGATGAATTTTTTCCGCATTATAAGCATCGAGAAATAACATCTCCGCATCCTTATGTCCTCTTATGACATGAGTATTACGTGGCAGCGCTGTTTCTTCAATTTCCATAAAGTATTGAGCCAAATTTAATCAATTAAAATTACATTTCCTATGTAACATTAATTAGAATTAAATGGCTATCAGTAAAATGAATTATTTTCTCTTAAACCCCTGCGCCACAAGATAAGTCTCTTTGCTTTCTGATCTGCTGGCCGGGGGTTTGAAGTGTCTTACGGATTTGAAGTATTTTTTTAGATCGGCGAGCAATTCGTTATCGGTGCCGCCGGCGAATACTTTGGCAACGAACGTGCCGTTTTCACACAGCACTTTCTTTGCAAAATGAAAAGCCAGTTCTACTAGACCTATTGTGCGGATATAATCTGTGTTTTGATGGCCGGTTGTCGATGCGGCCATGTCGGACATTACCAGATCAACCGGGCCATCTATCAAATCAAGCAGTGCTTGTTCGGCTTCATCGGTGGTAAAATCCATTTCAAGCATCTGTGCACCCGCTACTGGGGCCACTTCAAGAAGGTCAATTCCAACGATACTAACATTGCCCGCGCACTGCTTTGCGGCAACCTGTGTCCAGCCACCGGGGGCCGCACCAAGGTCAACAACTGATTTTGCACCGTGTAGAAAACCAAATTTTTCATCAAGTTCTATAATTTTATAAGCGGCGCGGCTTCGGTATCCGTCATTTTTTGCAGCGGCCACATAAGGGTCATTCAGTTGACGTTGCAGCCAGCGGGTAGATGATGTTTTGCGGTATTTCGCCGTTTTAACCCGTGTTTTTTTACCACGTGTAATACCGCGCGGATCAACCCGTCTGACTTTTCCGGTTTTACTAAGCTTGGGCTTTTTAATCATTTGATGCCTGCTGATTATTATTTTGTTTCTTTTTGCGGTTTAAATAATAACGCTTGCGGCTTTTCTTGCGTCTTTTGGCTTTGTTCAGGCGTCTTTGTTCGTCCATTAAATGATGAAGCATGCCTTCGCGGATACCGCGGTCAGCGACCCGAACATCGCCAATAGGCCAAACATCAACGATGGCATCAAATATCGCGCAACCTGCCACAACGAGTTCGGCCCGGTCATTACCAATGTTATTAAGTGCAAGTCTCTGAGCATAATCCATTTTAGATAAATCCTCACATAGTTTGATGAGGTCACCGGACTTCATCCACGCGCCGTCCACTTCAGAGCGGTCATAAACGGTCTGCTTTAAATGCATACTCGTTAGCGTGGTTACCGTGCCGGACGTTCCCATAAGCTGTACTTTATTAAGATCAATCGATGATGATACATTATGCTTTTCTTCAAACGGAACAATGTGTTCTTTGACCCGTTCTTTCATTTCTACGTAATGTTCAGCGGCAAGGGCATCTTTTGTGCCATATTCTTCCGACAGGTTTACAACGCCGAGCGGAATTGATATCCAATCAATAATTTCAGGATTTCGATTATGATCAAATTCGATCCAGATAACTTCTGTGCTGCCACCACCAATATCAAAAATAATGCCGCGGTTATAATTGGTATCGAGTAGTGCCTTACAACCCATTACCGCTAAGCGGGCTTCTTCTTTTGGATCAATAATATCAAGCTTGATTTTAATCTGCTCTTCAATGGTCCTTACAAAATGATCACCATTTTCGGCTTCGCGGCAGGCCTGTGTAGCTACGTTCCACATGCGGGTGACGCCGCGGCGCTTCATTTTATCTTTACAGATTTTTAGGGCGGACAATGTTCTTTCGGTGGCATTATCAGATATTTTTTTATCTTCTTTTAGTCCCTCTCCTAATCTTACAATGCGTGAAAAGCTGTCGATGACCTTAAAACCTTCAGCACTTGGCACCGCTACAAGCAAGCGACAATTGTTGGTGCCAAGATCAACAACACCGTAAACATGCCCTTTTTTATTTCGGTTATGCGCAGCCTTTTTATTTTTCGGCTTGG
>ENA-OREN01003790-OREN01003790.1-marine-metagenome-genome-assembly--contig:-NODE-3790-length-13759-cov-5.897237_pt1 | contig 13759 bp, 14 predicted proteins | sample MGYA00248624_ERZ508555 | MGnify/ENA primary metagenome ERZ508555 (study PRJEB26222, sample SAMN06267773) | marine metagenome | isolation source: Saanich Inlet, British Columbia, Canada | place...
TTATTAAACTCGCACAGCCCCCACAAGAGATATTTTTTGCTTTAAATGTTTTATTCATGATATTTTAATCATATGATTTTAGTAACATATGATTATTATATCATATCATTACCCACACACTTGATACAATCGAATACAGGTTTCTGGCAAAAGGCTTTGTATCTTATGTCCGCTATAAGCTGATCAATATAAGCAGTATCAACAGATAAAAATAAAAGAAGGGTCTGATAATGAAAGAAAAATACAATAAAATATTAATTTCCGCAAGTGGATTTTTAAAGGGCAATAGGATGACCGAATTAAACGCAAAATTGATTATAGGAAGAGAAGAATGGTGCTCCTTTCCTGAGCTTGGAATTCATGCAATTAAGGCTAGAATAGACTCAGGTGCTAAAACATCATCGATACATGCTTTTAATGTTCAGTCATTCAAAAGAGACAAAAAATCATGGGTTAGCTTTGAAATACACCCCATCCAAAAAAATCGCCGAATAGTAATTAAATGTGAAAAGCCTGTAATTGACAAAAGAGCTGTTAAAAGCTCTAGCGGCATATCGGAAACACGATTTGTAATAAGTACACCAATAAAAATTGGTAAAAATACATGGGATATAGAGCTGACATTGGCAAATCGAGATTCAATGGGATTCAGAATGCTATTGGGTCGCGAAGCGATGGCTAATCGTATAATTATCGACCCTTCATTAGCCTGTACACTTGGCAAAGTGGCCTTGTGAAATTAAAAAATAACGTAACTTTAGTTAACGTACAGCTGAGATAGTAATTAGTACTATTGTTAAAAAATTAAAACCAGTCTAATTTTTTAAATATCCATATTTGTAAACTAACAACAGCTACAAGCAAGCCACTAAAAACCCAAAAAGCATCTGGATTTTCTGCTCCAGGCATACCGCCTAAGTTAATACCAAGCAATCCTGTTAAAAATCCAAGCGGTAGAAATATAGCCGCTATCACAGATAGAACGTACATGTTTTTATTCAATTTATCTGCCAAAATATTTGCTAATTCATCTTTAACAATTTGAGAGCGCTCACGTATGGCATCTAAATCCTCCACATATCTAGTCATTTGATTATAAGATTCTTGCAAGTGGCGTGCATGTGTCTCACTAAGCCATGTGAAGCCTGCCATACGCAATTGTGAGATAGCATCGCGCTGTGGTGCCATATAGCGCCTAAACATAATAGCCTGTTTACGCACTGTAATAATATCCTCCCTTAAGTTTCTATCTGCATTCTCTAAAATCTTTTCTTCTATAGCATCTGTCTCATCATCAAGTTTTAATAGTACTGGCTCAATACGAGAAAATAGAGCATGGGTCAACATATATACAAAGTCGCCTACATTTTTAGGGCCTTTGCCCTCTTCTATTTTAACCTCAATATCGCTCACGGCTCTTAATCGGCGACGGCATGCACTTATAATTTTATTACCACTGATCCATAGACGAATAGAAACCATATCTTCAGGATCGGCATTTACATTTAAATTAACTCCTCTTAAAATAACTAAAGCACTATCGTTTACTTTCTCCATACGAGGCCTTGTTTCTCCCGCAACTAGTGCGTCAATAACAAGGGAATCTAAATTTGCATCTTCATTACGAAAGAGCTCTTTCACCTCATCAGCATTTTTTACATCTAAATGCAGCCAGGAAAAATCATTGCCTTGAAAAAAATGGCTTATATCAGCCTCTAAAAGAGCACCTCCACCCCCTTTAGTATCAAATAAGTACGCCAATAATATCGGGTTAGTCATTATTTAAGCGCTTCCGGATTTTTAATATGAATATCTTGTTGAGGGAACGGTATTTCTATATCATTTGCTTTAAATTTATCCCAAATAGAAAACATGACATCGCTTTTAGGTTCATAGCGCCCTTTAATAATATCGTCCACCCAAAAAAAGAGTAAAAAATTCACTGAGCTATCGGCAAAATCGGTTAAATAGCATGTCGGCTCAGGGTCTGCACTGCATCTGGGATGCTCTTTAGCAGCCTCTAGAATAAGTTCTCGTGCTTTTTTAATGTCAGATTTATAGGAAACGCCAAGTTTCAAATCAACACGCCCTTTACTGTTACTATACGTCCAGTTAATAACTCGATTGGTTACGAAATCTTCATTTGGAATCATAATTTCTTTACCGTCAAAAGTTTCAATCAATGTATAGCGTGCGCTTGTATGTCTTATTGTTCCAAATGTACCGTCATTAAGCTCGATCAAATCATCGTTTTCAATAGATTTTTCAAACAATAAAATAATGCCACTAATAAAGTTTGATGAAATTTTTTGTAAGCCAATTCCAATACCAATACCAATTGCACCGCCTAAAACGGCAAATGCTGTAAGGTCTATTCCTAAAAAATTAAGTGCTAGTAAAAATGTAATAAAATAAATAACACTTTGAAAGGCTTTCGTAATGAGAGCTTTATTACTTAATTTCACACCTTTTATTTGCTTGATACGATTTTCTACAAAACTAGAGACTATGCCAACAACCCAAAACAAAATAACAATAAATATTAAAGCTTTAGCTAGTATATAAACTGAAAAATGAGTCTCCCCAACTTTAAAGGAAAGGTGCTCTGAATTTAAAAATTCACGTATAGGATTTAAATAATCCATAAAGCCTATATATAAAAAAGATACAAACAAAAGCAATAACAAAAGTCCTGAAACCCATGCTTTTGGCTTTAAAAGTGCAGTCCAAATTTTATTCACTTTGCCCATCCTTTTTTTTAAAAAATTATTTTAATCTAAATCCTAAAATAAAAAATATCTTTGCATTTAGATCGCTCAAACCACCAGACTATTTTTTTTAGTTTACACCTTAAAAAGCATAGACTGAAGGCTCATGTCTAAACCTTAATCATAATTAGATAAATGATTTTAAAAAAAACTATTACAACCTTCTAATTAACTGAGGCTATACTTTAAATTTTTTATGAAATAAACTAAAAAGAGGGCTTCTGTATGAAAATTGCAATCTTATCTCGCAATAAAAATCTATATTCCACTCGACGCTTGATTGAAGCGTGCGAACAGAGAGGTCATGAGACATTAGTACTTGATGTATTGCGAACTTATATAGATATCACATCAAATAAACCAGAAGCACGCTTTAAGGGTGAAGTACTTCCTTATTTCGATGCCGTTATTCCCCGAATTGGGGCTTCGGTAACTTTTTATGGTACAGCTGTTCTTCGTCAGTTTGAAGTCATGGGGTCCTTCCCTTTAAATGAGTCTGTTGCAATCAGCCGATCACGCGATAAACTTCGCTCATTACAACTACTGGCACGTAAAAATGTCGGCTTGCCAAGCACAGGGTTTGCCAATAGTCCTGATGACGTTCAGGATCTAATTAAAATGGCTGGTGGAGCGCCATTAGTTGTTAAATTACTCGAAGGTACGCAAGGCGTTGGAGTTGTTCTAGCCGAAACAAAAAAAGCAGCTGAAAGTGTTATTGAAGCTTTTATGGGACTCAAAGCCAATATCCTTGTGCAGGAATACATTAAGGAGTCCAGTGGTGCAGATATTCGCTGTTTGGTGGTTGGTGGTAAAGTGGTTGCAGCAATGAAACGCCAAGCGCAACCAGGGGAATTCAGATCTAATCTACATCGCGGTGGTAGTGCCATACTTACTAAAATTAGTCCATTGGAGCGTGCTACAGCAGTTAAAGCTGCTAATGTGATGGGGCTTAATGTCGCTGGTGTCGATTTACTCCGCTCAGAGCGTGGCCCTTTGGTGATGGAAGTGAATTCTTCTCCCGGTCTCAGAGGAATTGAAGAAGCAACAGGTAAGGACATTGCTAATATGATCATTGAGTTTATTGAAAAAACAGCTAAACCACACAAAACTCGAACCAAAGGTAAAGGTTAATACAAATGGCTAATGAACCCCTTGTAATTAATGGTATTGAAATTTTAGCGGGCACTCGAACTTCTATCGATTTACCGGCGGCGCGTTTATACACTCATGCACCCATGAGCATTCCCGTTCAAGTCGTGAGCGGGAAAAAATCAGGTCCTCGACTATTTTTAAGTGCTGCCATTCATGGGGATGAAATCAATGGCATCGAAATTATTCGGCGCTTACTAAAACTACCTGCGCTTAAACGTTTACACGGAACTATTATCGCTGTACCGATGGTGAACGTTCACGGTATTATCAACCATTCACGTTACTTGCCGGATCGTCGAGATTTAAACCGTTCATTTCCAGGCTCTGAAAAAGGTCCTCTAGCACTAAGGCTTGCCAACCTATTCATGAAAGAAATTGTTAACAAATGCACCCATGGAATTGATCTTCATACTGGCGCAATCCACCGCACCAACTTACCGCAAATTCGTGCCAACATGGACGATGAAGAGACAAAAAAACTTGCGATGGCATTCGATGTACCTGTTGTTCTTTCATCCACCCTAAGAGATGGCTCTTTAAGAGAGGCTGCGGTGGAATCTGGTATCCCAATGTTAATGTATGAAGCGGGTGAGGCATTACGTTTTAATGAAGTGGCAATTCGTGCTGGTGTTCAAGGCATTGTCAATGTTATGCGGGCCTTAGAAATGCTACCGCCAAGTCGGAGCAAATCCCCAAAAAAATTTGAGTCTGTTGTAGCGCGTTCAAGCTCATGGATTCGGGCACCTGATAGTGGCATCTTAAGAGCAATGGTTCCTTTAGGAGCTCGAGTTAACAAAGACACGCTGCTTGGCATAGTTGCCGACCCTTTTGGAGAGTCTGAAGTCGCTGTAGAAACCTCTTATAGTGGCATTGTCATAGGTCGAACAAATTTACCTTTAGTTAATGAAGGAGACGCGCTTTACCATATTGCTCGGTTTGAAGATATTCAAGAAGTAGAAGCTAAAGTTGATGATTTTCAGGAAGAGCATGAACATGAAACACTGCCCTTCCCAACCTCTGAGAGTCCAATTATTTAGCCAGTATCTACTGAGTTAATTAATTCCAATCTTACCACTCTATTATGAAGATTAGCTTTAACCACCAATCTTGAAAAGCTCTATTCAGTTATTACCAACGGCTATGAACTTCAGACTTAATTAACTCCTCATAAATAGAATTAATTGCTGGCAATAAAGATGAAATTTCCCCTAAATCTGACGCCTTTAAATTCATTAGGGCTTGTGATTTATTTTTTGCTCCTGGAATAACAACACTAACCTCGTCATGCATTAAGATCCACTTTAATGCTAAATCTGCCAGTGAATAATTATCAGGAAGTAAGTCTTTTAATTTTTCGACTGCCTCAAGGCCTTTTTCAAAATTTACACCTGAGAATGTTTCTCCTACATCAAAAGCATCTCCATTGATATTATAATTTCGATGATCGTTTTGTGGGAACGTTGATCCTTGGCTCATTTTTCCAGTCAGCAATCCACTTGCCAGAGGAACTCTTGCAATAATGCTGACATTTCTCTTTGCAGCCTCTTTAAAAAAAATTTCAGCAGGTTTTTGTCTAAATATATTAAATATAATTTGAATACTTTTTACATTTGAAAATTGAATAGCATCCATCGCCTCTGATACTTTTTCAACACTGACACCATAGTTAGCAATTTTTCCAATCTTAACAAGTTCATCCATCATTTCGTATGTTTCTTTTTTAGGACAAATTTCACTTGGAGGACAGTGCAATTGCAACAGATCAATACAATCAACTCCTAAATTGATAAGCGATCTATCAATAAATCCTTCAATATTTTTAAGGTTGTATCCTTCGGGAGTATGAGGGTTCAACCTTCTTCCAGATTTTGTAGCAACAAATATTTTTTCTGATGTAGCTTTTATAAGCTCACCAACAAATTTTTCGCTTCTACCATCTCCATAGACATCCGCAGTATCAAAAAAATTTACTCCATTATCCAAAGAAGTCTTTAGAACCTCTCTTGCATCTGCAGCGGATACATTGCCCCACTCTGAACCAATTGCCCAGCACCCTAAACCAATTTCAGATACCTTAAACCCTGTATTAGAAAAATTTCTATAATGCATTTTAATTTTTATATATTAAAACTTCATTTATACCACCAATCGCTATACATCGGTGTTTTTTAATTAAACCAAATGTCGTTTGGTGTGTAAGGGAGGGTATATATGAGGTCAAAGGGGGCTCCCCCTATATCTTCAAATTAGTAATTAGTTTAAATTGGAATCGCTTGATTTCTATTTAATCCTGTATTTGGGTCGATAATTGGCTCTGATGAATATTGAGCTAGATAAGCTGTTCTTGTTTTGGCTGATTGATTTACTCCGGAGGCATGAGGCGTAAGACTAGAAAATACCACGAGAGTTCCTGCAGCAACATGCAAAGTCTTTGATTTGGCTTCATCGACCTCAATAAACAGGTCATTTGATTTGTCTGACCATTGGTGAGTTAATACCTCTGGAGTGGTCTCTAAATTTGTAGGGATAACCGATAAAGGTCCATTCAATGAATGGGTTTCATCAAGCGCCAGCCAAGTTGTCAAATAGGGTTTATGTGCAAAATTTATGTATCCTGAATCTTGATGCCAATTAAAGCTCGATGGAGTTCTTGGCTCTTTAATTACGAATTGTTCATTGAAAATAAATGCTTCACCATCAAGTAACTTGGTAACAACTTCCTTTATAGGTTTGCTTTTAAGGTATCTCTGAATCACAGGGTAATATCTACTTTGATTTTTAAGAAACTTTCGACCGTCTTTTGAAATATCGCCGTAATGCTTATTGTCATATGACTGTTTTAATTTATTTGAGTCATTGTCAATTTCATAAAAGATGCTATCGAGTGATTCTTGAAGCGCTAACAATACTCCTGAGCTAACAAAATCTTCTAATACAAGATAGCCTTTAGATTTGAATTCATTGACTTTTTGTTGTGTTAACTTTTGCATACTAGGATTGTATATCAACTTGAACTAAAGTCCAAACTTCGTTTGATGTGTGAGGGAGGGATTATTAATAGTTAGCCGAGTTCAATGAGCCTCCCCCACTAGGTATGAAAGTCTGAATAAATATGCGAGGGATGGTGGTTATTTATCAATATTATTCAATGAGTCATATCGATAACGATTAACAACTATCTATTTTTATAAGTCCAATTTAATATCCGCCGCTTCAAACACATCATAGTCAAGCTGTAACAACATATCGATAAGATCGACAAACACCCAATTCTCAACTAGCAGATCGCCTTCGCGGCGCCACCAGTCGGCAACACGAACTGCGAACAACTGTCCCGAAGCTTTCACTCCCAACCAGTCCTTTGTCAAATAGCTTCCATGAGAAGGCCATCCACCGGATGCCACATAATTTCCTTCTGCAAATCTGGTGAAATGTCCTTTGACAGCTTTGTCTAAATCTGAGCCGGGTTCACCGGTTAAACCAGTTTCCCCTTTTCGGCGTGGATCAAAAACACTTTCGTAAGGCATTTGGAACCGAGCAAACCCATCAATACCGATATAACTACCATAACCAGCCGGTCCGTACCACATCATGTTTTCATGCCAGTAGGGACGCCATGCCTCGTCTTTTGTGTAAAGGCACTTCAACATATCAAAGACCATATTGACGCTTTTTTTACTCTCAGCATCATCTTGTGGCGCCATTACAATCCCATCACAAGTAATGGGGCCGGGAATAAAAAACTCTTCACCAACGCTTGGAACAGGCAGTGGCCAGCGATCAATCTGTCGCATCAGGTCAATAATGTCAAAAAATAAATAGGATTCTAATGCGCGACCATCTTCCATGCGGTGAAATTCGCCAAATCTTATAAACACAATTTGTCCAGTTGCGGGAATCCCCATCCAGTCTTTCTTAAAGGTTCCAACAAGATGCCCATGGCCTGTCACCCAGTCACCACCCTTAGCATTGCCAGAAAAAAGCAATTCAGTACGGCGATAAAGATCGGGCATGGCATATAGCAAAGGTTTATAAAATGCCTCATACAAGCCAGCAAAACCATTGACAAAATTTATTGGTGCAGTGACATGAATGGCTGCATTCTCGCTATGGAATTCCTTACAGGCGGTGAATAGCCCTCCACTTGCGTTTATACGAAATGTGTCACAATACTTCTTGTATGCCGCCTTATTGGCTTGGCGTGGATCGATCATAATAATCCAAATTGATATATAGTTTAAATTGCAAATTATACAAATTTTATTATCACTTAATTAGAAAAGTCCAAATTTCGTTTTATCTGTGAGGGAGGTATTATATTAATAGTTAGCCGAGAGCAATGAGCCTCCCCCCATACCTTCAAAGTCTGAATATATATGCGAAGGATAGTAGATTTTTCTACTGATTTGGAATATATAGAATATTTTCCTAGTTAAATCAATGACTTACAAAGGAATAGTTATTTATTAGTTATTATCTAAATAATTCTATCGTACCCCGAGTGTACCCCGAAGCCTTATTTAGTGTTTAAGTGAAATGGCTTAAAGCCTTATGGGATATGGTGGTTATGGGTGGACTTGAACCACCGACCCCAGCATTATGAATTTAATATAGTTTATTATCCTTTATTTCCTATATAATACTGGTATGTCCATAAATATACTATTATACATAGGTTTAGAGAGATGAACACTTCCATAGACATCCATCTAAGTATATCTCAAGATAACCCACTTCTGAGTACCAGTTGAGTACCAATGAGAAATAATGTCAAACACCGCTAACTTTACAAAACGCAAACTTGATAGCCTTACTTCTAAAAAAGATAGGGAGACATGGCACGACACTCAAGTTGAAGGGCTTAGTCTTAAAGTTTCTAAGGCGGGTAACAAAACCTTCTTTATTCGCAAGAGAATGAAAGGAGTTAAGAAACAGTTATACATTACCTTAGGCAAATATCCTTCTGAAATAACTATTGCTCAGGCTAGAAGTCAAGCTATCCAACAATTGAATCTCACAGCAACAGGTGTTAATCCAACGCATGTACAAACTGATAGATTATCTAAAGCAGAAATTACTCTTCAAAAAGTCTTTGATGATTACATTAGAAGCCGAGGAACTAAGATAGAGGAAAGTACAGTTGAAAACTATCGGTCTGCTCTGAATATATATCTAGGCGATTGGAAAAAGAAACCTATAGCAGACATTACTCGCGATATGGTAGAACAGAGACATAGGGATATTACCTATGGACTTGGTAAGTTTAAAGAATCGCCAACAAGAGCAAATACTACAATGCGAGTTCTTCGTGCTTTGTTTAATTATGCTCATGGTCAATATGAAGATAGCAAAGGGGAACCACTCTTTGTTCATAATCCTGTTCAAAGAATCTCTCATAACAAGTCTTGGAATAGAGAAAAGGTTAGACAAGGACTCGTGAATAACTATGAATTAAAGCAATGGTATGAAGGAATTATGTCACTACCTGAGCATGAGAAGAACTCAGTTAAGAAGAATAGTGCTGAGGTTGTCAGAGACTTATTTATCTTTATTTTGTTTACTGGATTAAGAAGAAATGAAGCGTTAGAACTCAAGTGGGAAGACATAGACTTTAAAGACAATTCTTTTGTTATTGAGGATACCAAAAACCACGAAACACACGCCCTTCCATTGACTAAAACTTTGTTAGAGATACTTGATAGGCGTAAAGATGGTTCTGATAATCCATATGTATTCCAAGGTCAGAATCCAAACACTCATTTATCACCGCCACAAAAAAGACAGATGGCTAGAGCAAGAGATTTAGCGGGTTGTTATTTCAACTTACACGACCTTAGAAGGACTTTTGAAACTACAGCTAGTAGAGTTGTTTTCTCAACTTACAACCTAAAGAAGCTAATTAACCACAAAGACCCAAAAGACATTACAGGGCGTTATATTATCATTCAATTAGAGGACCTTAGAGAGCCTATGAAACTGATTGAGGCAGAACTATTGAGCCATATCAAATGAAGTATCAGTTCACCCAAAAAGCAAAGGACAGAAAACAAGAACTAATTAAAGAGTTTGAGAGACAGGTCAAAGCCTCTCTTAAAGAGAGAAAAAGACTTTATAAAATATGTATCGATGAAGTTCCTCTATTTGAAGAGTTGCTTGAAATAGACATTGAGAAAGAGCCTCACTTAGAATTAAGCAGAGAGTCTTGGGAAGTTATTTATATTAGCCATGGTTGGGTCAAAGAAGAATTAGTAATCAATGACCCAAGAGAATTTGAGAAAGATGATATACCCCCATTTACAACTCTTTCTAAAAGATTAAGAGACTTTGAGCACAAGAAAAAGAACCCTCACTTTATCAATCCAAAAGGTGATAAACGAGCCTTATATATCGAAGACATGTACAACGTCGATAATTGGAAAAGGATGGATAGGAGAACGAGAACTTCTGAAAGACTATTAAAACTTTTCAAAGAGGCTTCTTTTGATTTGAGTCTTCTTGATAGACATCAAACCCTATATCAACATGAAGGCTTTTTTATTCTTCTAGGTCTCTGTCCTGACGATATTGAAAAAAAATGTATTTTTCAATGGGAAATTAATGCCACTAACTTTAAAGATGAAAATGGTGTGCTAGAAAAGGGTGGCCTAGGTGAAAGTGGAAGAGACTATGACGAATGGAAGTGGGTTGAAAGAGAGTTCAAAACCAAAAAAAGACCACTCAGCAGTCAAGAGCGTTCTAATATGTCGGAAAACGATCTTCATAATCACATTGTTGTACCTATCGACATAGACAAGGAGCAGTTTATTGGGTGGGCAAAAGGCTTAGGATATATAAAAGAAAATACTGCCTTAAGAGATGTTTCTAAGGCACCCTTTAAGGTTGAGTTTGCTAAGATGTTATACGACCAACTCCTTGAAAAAAAATGTATCAATGGTGACCTTGAAGGTAAATGGATTTGGCTTAAAGAAACTGGAGCATATAGTCATTTAGTAAGAATGCTTCATGTCAATACAATTCCTACTGAATACCACACAGAGGAATCGAGTAACCAAATCAAATGGGCTAACCTTGAACATTACATCCATGTTAACTACAAAGGACATCCAAAAGATTACAAGACAACGAGACAAGATGCTGTGATTGAAGAAGTCGTTACCTACTTGTTAGAAGGCTACAATAAAACGGACAGAAAACACCTCGACTACCCATCATAACATAGACCCTTTTTTTATGGTCTCCGAAAACTCCCTTTTTATGGAGTCTGAAAACCCTTTTTTATGGTGTCACTAAACTCCCTTTTTATGGTCTCCGAAAACCACAAGATTACAACAAGATAAAACACCAAATATTTCTTTATGGTATTTACTAAACTTTAACTTTATCTTTTACTTTTGCTTTAACTTTAACCTTTACTTTTACTTTAGGTTTGACAGTTAGCTAACCGTTGGTTTAACAATTAGCTAACCGTCAGTTATAGACTATTCTTTACTTGGCTTTCTTCCACCTTTCTTCGAATTGATACGCCTTTTGATATTGGCATCAATCTGAGGTTTTATTAATTCAAAAAAAGGTTGAAGTTTGTCAGGCAACTTAGATTGTTTTTCGTATAAGCCGTAATTCATAACAGCGTCAAAACACTCTCTAAGTTCATCGCCATCTAGATGCTTCATAGCTTTGAAGAAACTACCATAGAAAATAACACTCTCATGTTGAGGTGTTCTAGCGTTACTATGAATTGCCTTATAGATTTGCTTCTTAACTTCATGTAATCCCATTGTTTGATGAAGGTCGTTAAAGTCCGTCAATCTTTGACTCTTACTCAACCCTTCAAAGTGAGGAAAACAAACAATTCCACCAACATGCTTCGCTGTCTCAGAGGCTTTTATTAGGCCTGTATTAACTTCATTGTATTGGTCATCATCACCCGCAACAATGATTGAAGCATGAGGGTATAAAGATGTCATTTCTTTAGCTACTGGCAAGAGATTACCCGCATTAAAAGAAACAACAACAGCCAACTTAGTAGCTTCGTGGATACTAGCTCCAGTTGAATACCCTTCAGCAATAATAAGGTGCTCTTCAACTTTACCCATTAAGAAGAAACAACCTTCTATCTTTCCACCTTTAGCGAAGTATTTATCACCTCTTGGTGAAATGGTTTGAAGATTGACTAACTCGCCCTCAGCGTTAGAGATTGGAACAAGTAAGTTTCCATTCTCTATCTTTAGACTGTATGAGTTAATCCCTTTATCAGAGAGGTATTGGTGAGAATCCACTAGATCGGATTTAGACCATCTTTCATTAACAGTTATCTCTGCCTGTTGGTGTCTAGCTTTCTTCTCATTAGCCTTAAGCTGTCTTATTTCTTCTTGCTTTATGGCAAAGGCTTTCTTTTCTTCAGGAGTGAAAGACGATTTATCACGATTACAAAAATCCTCGTGAACATCTAACTTCCAACAACCAAAAGCACCTGACTCAAAGTCTCCATCCTGAAAGCCAACATACCAACTATTAGCTTTGGTATCGCCCTCATTCTTGAACCTTTGAATCTTGCCATCATAAACAAATATGGAAGGTGGTGTTATACCTCGCTCTAACATTGCTGTACCCATGCTATCCATCTATCACCCCCAAGTACTTATTGATGTAAGTTTTGTCTTCATCGTTAGCTGTGTACTCCTTACAAAGAGTTTCACCACCAAAGCGATTTGGAACCTTAACCCATCTTCGAGGGAACTCTAAATCATGTTGACTTGAAAGAGCCGATATAGTCGATGGCAAACAATAGTCACCTAACTGTTCTGCCCCAAATCTTGTTAGGGGTGCCTCAGCTAAAGCGTTGAGTATGGTATCATTCTTGCTGACAGATTTATTGTTAGCCCCCTGAGTCCTAGCCGACTGAGGGGGTTTTTTTGTATTGCTACTCATTACTTTACTTCTCCTGTGTGATTAACAGTATTTGCCTCGATGTAATCTAATACATCAGACTCTCTATAACGGACAGCTCCGTTTTGCCCAAACTTCACGAAAGGAATCGAACCAATTCCAACTCCTGAACTTCTAGAATTTGCCAAAGTCTTTGACTCAATGCCAAACATCTCCGCTACTTGGTGCGTGTCGAACAATCTACTTATTTTTTCCATTTAAACTCCTTGTCTTATGGATGTAAAAATGCTTCTTTTGAAGCGCTTATCTTCCCGTCATTGGAAAGACATGGCGTCAAAGATACGCTGTATGGACATTTTCCTCACCCCACTCAATACACACTCAATACACACTTTTTTGGGTATTGGAAAAGTGTTACATAAATCACCCTCAAATCCCAATATAAAAAGGATTCTTACTTAACACTCTTCCATTTTTTTCCATAACAAAAAGGAGAACTATGAGGCTACTCACATTGAAACAAGTAAAGGAAATAACACTACTTAGTACTGCTACGATTTACAGGCTTATGAAACAGGACAAATTCCCTAAGCAGATTAAATTATCTGAGAGAACTTCTCGATGGTCTGAGAATGAAATAATCGAATTCATTATTAAAAAAATGAACGATAGGAATAGATGATTTGCAATGTATGGAAACCTATGGAAAGATGTAGTATCAGACCACTCTGTAGCCTTCATAGATGCTTAGTAAGGCCTTTGCTTAACTAAAGAATAAAGTCTTTAACAGTACCGACTTATGACGCTCAAAAGTGGGTGGGTTGGAGCAGTTTCTTCATACTATGATTGTATATCAACTTGAACTAAAGTCCAAATTTCGTTTGATGTGTGAGGGAGGGTTAAAAAAATAAGGCCCTATATAAGGGCCTTATTTTTTGATTCTCTATGAATAT
>ENA-OREN01003805-OREN01003805.1-marine-metagenome-genome-assembly--contig:-NODE-3805-length-13723-cov-9.136670_pt1 | contig 13723 bp, 14 predicted proteins | sample MGYA00248624_ERZ508555 | MGnify/ENA primary metagenome ERZ508555 (study PRJEB26222, sample SAMN06267773) | marine metagenome | isolation source: Saanich Inlet, British Columbia, Canada | place...
AAGAGTTCGATTCCAGCTCCTGAACCTAAAAAAGAAGTTTCTCAGGATAAAAAAGAAAAAACTCAAGGAAAAACAGTCCAAGAAATTGATAGAGAAAAACTAGAACAAAAATTTTCTAAAGATAATAAGGAGACATTAAATTAGTATGAGTGATATTGAAAATGTTAAGAAATTAAGAGAAGCAACTGGAGCTGGATTTAAAGATTGCAATCTTGCAATTAAAGAGTCTGGTGGAGACATTGATAAAGCAATTGAAATTTTACGTGTAAAAGGAATTTCAAAAGCATCAAAAAAAATGTCTAGAGATGCAAAAGAAGGTGTGGTTGCTGTAAGTGGCAATGAGGCAAAAACATCAGTCATTGAAGTAAACTGTGAAACAGACTTTGTTGCAAAAAATGAGGATTTTACAAACTTTGTCAAAGAGTTGAGCGAATTAAATAATGAAAAAAACTCTAATTTAGATGAACTAAAAAATTCTAAAATGAAAAATGGTGAAACAGTTGAAAACAATGTTGTTGCTTTAATTGCCAAAATTGGTGAAAAAATTACAATTGGCAAAGCCAAAACAATAAATAATGCTGGAACAATTAATAATCATTATCTTCATACAGTTGTAAAAGATAATATTTCAAAATTAGCAGTAATTGTTTCGTTAGAAACAAAAGATAATTCTGACACTGTTAAAACTTTTGGAAAACAATTATCAATGCATATTGCTGCCTCTAATCCATTAGCATTATCATCTGAGTCGATTGAACAATCAATTATAGACAAAGAACAAGAGCTGGTAACTGAGGAATTAAAAAACTCAGGAAAACCAGATGATATTGCAAAAAAAATTAGCTTAGGTAAGATGAATAAGTTTAGAGAAGAAAATGCTCTTTTATCACAAGCTTGGGTTATGGAGCCTAAGAAAAAAGTTCAAGATATAGTTAAAGAACTTTCAATAACTGATTTAAGAATAAAAGAGTTTTTTAGAATAAAGATTGGAGAATAAATGTTTGACGAAAAGTCATACAACATCAAAATGGATAAAGCCATTGAAGTATTCTCAAAAGAATTATCTTCTCTAAGAACGGGTAGAGCTAATGCAGCAATGCTAGACCTAGTTAAAGTTGATGTTTATGGTCAACAAATGCCTATAAATCAAGTTGGAAGCATAACTACACCTGAGCCAAGAATGATAAATATCCAAGTTTGGGATGCAAATAACGTTCAATTGGTAGATGCGGCAATAAAAAAATCTGACTTAGGTTTAAATCCACAAATAGATGGTCAATTAATTAGACTTCCAGTACCAGAACTTAATGAAGAAAGAAGGACAGAATTAAAAAAACTTATAAAGTCAATAGGTGAAAAATGTAAAGTTTCTATTCGTAATATTCGAAGAGAAGCAAACGAGGAATTAAAAAAACTTTTAAAATCAAAAGAAATTGGCGAAGATGAAGAAAAATCGTTTGAAAAAAATGTCCAAACAATTACAGACGACCACATTAAAGTTGTTGATGAAAAGGTTTCTTTAAAAGAAAAAGAAATAATGACAATATAAGATGAACCCGCTTAATCATGTGGCCATTATAATGGATGGTAACGGAAGGTGGGGTTTAAGAAATAAAAATACTCGTAATGAAGGTCATAAAGCTGGTCTTAATACAGTAGAAAAAATAATTAAAGAAACGATAAATCAAAAAATTAAATATCTTACATTATATGCATTTTCTACAGAAAACTGGAAAAGACCAAAGAAAGAAATAAATTACTTATTTCGTTTACTAGAAAATTTTCTTCTAAATAGAATAGATGATCTTCATAAGAAAAATATTAAGCTTAACATAATTGGGGTTAGAAATTTTTCGAAAAAATTAAATAAACTTTTAAATTTATCTGAAAAAAAAACATCAAAAAATACAACTCTACAAATTAATCTTGCATTAAATTATGGTTCAAAATTCGAAATTATAAATGCATTAAAAAAAATGAATAAGAATAATGATAAGATAAATGAAAAAAACCTATCAAAATATCTACAAACTAAAAATACCCCAGACCCTGAAATATTAATTAGAACAGGTAACACAAAAAGATTGAGTAATTTTTTATTATGGCAGTTAGCTTATTCAGAAATTTTTTTTGAAAAAAAATTATGGCCTGATTTTAATGAAAGAGATTATATCAAGATAATCAAGAAGTTTAAAAAAATAAAAAGAAATTTTGGTAAAATTTAATGCCAAAAAATTTATTAAAAAGAATTATCACCTCCTTTTTTTTATTGTCAATTTTGTCTATTGTTAATTTTAGTCATCATTTTATTTTTGTTTTATCAATTTTAATACTTGGAACAATTGTTTGTATTGAAGCCAACAATATTTTTTCAAAGTTAATAGTTTCAAATTTTTCTAAGAGTAAAGCTTTTAATAAAAAATTAAATTTTAATTTTTTGATATTAAACATAACAACGTTTTGTTATGTATTTTTTGTATTTTGTTGGTATTCATACGAAATTCATAGAGTTGAAAGCCCCACGTTTTTTCTTTATGTAATTAGCATATGTTTTTTTACTGATATTGGAGGTTATTTGTTTGGTAAGATTTTAGGTGGCAAAAAACTTAATAAAATTAGTCCAAATAAAACAATATCAGGTACAATAGGTTCTTTTATCACCTGCATATTGCCTTTATTAATATTTTTAAACCTGGGTTATTTGGATCTAAAATTTAGTTTAATAAATATTATTTTTTGTCTTTTAGTTTCGTTAATAAGTCAACTAGGTGATTTATTTATCTCATATCTTAAGAGAAAAGCAAAAATTAAAGATACTGGTAAAATATTACCTGGACATGGTGGAGTATTAGATAGGGTTGATGGTATTATTTTTGCTGTGCCATTTTCTTATTTTTTATTAAAATTAATCTAAATGAAAAAGAAAATAGCTATACTTGGTTCAACAGGCTCAATTGGTAAAACGTTAATTCAAGTAATAAAAAAAGATAAAAAAAATTTTAAGATAGAGCTTCTTTCAGCCAATCAAAATTATAAAGAGGTACTTAATCAGGCAAAAATTTTTAATGTAAAAAACATAATTATTACAGATAAAAAATCATATTTAAGATTAAAGAAAAAGAAACTAGGAAACATAAAAATCTTTAATAATTTTAACTCTCTAAATGTTATTTTCAAAAATAAAATAGATTATGTTATGAGTTCTATTTCTGGAATTTATGGACTAGAACCAACATTAAAGATTATTAAACACACTAAAAAAATAGCAATCGCAAACAAGGAAGCAATTATTTGTGGTTGGCATCTTATAAAAAGAGATATAAAAAAATTTAAAACATCTTTTATTCCAGTAGACTCAGAACATTTTTCAATTTTTTATGCTCTACAAGGAAATAATATTTCAAATGTAGAAAAAATATATCTTACTGCTTCAGGAGGACCTTTAAACAATATACCTAAAAAAAAACTTAAGTCTGTTAAAATTTCAGAAGCGATTAACCATCCAAATTGGAAAATGGGTAAAAAGATATCTGTAGATTCAGCGACAATGATGAATAAAGTTTTTGAAATTATAGAAGCTAAAAAAATATTTAATTTGAAGTATGATAAACTAGATATATTAGTTCATCCATCGTCCTATATACATGCAATTACTAAATTTAATGATGGTATGATTAAGATCATAGCTCATGACACTAATATGAAAATACCTATATTTAATTCATTATACGATAATAAAAAAAAGAAAATCACAACAGATCTATTAAATTTAAAAAAATTGAATTTCTTAGATTTCAAAAAAGTTGATACAGATAAATTTCCATCAATTAAAATTATAAAAAAACTTCAAAGTAAGGATTCATTGCTAGAAACTATCATTGTTTTAGCTAACGATGAATTAGTGAATCTTTTTTTATTAAAAAAGATTAATTTTAATGATATAATTAATATCCTTCAAAAATTAATTAATATGAAAAAATTTAAAAAATATAGTCAAAAAAACCCAGGCAATATTAAGACTATAATCTCATTAAATAATTATATTAGAAAAAAAATTAATAAAATGATTCAGTAACTATGATTGGTTTAATTAATACTTTTTTAAAAATAATTATTTTTACTTCAATTTTTTTTTCAGGTTATGCCTTTTCTGATACCCTAGATAAGATTAATATAACTGGTAATGAACGTATATCTGATGAATCTATAAAACTATTTATTAATATAAAAGTAAATGATGAAATAGACACCAACAAGTTAAACAATATTTTAAAAGATCTTTATAAAACAGATTTTTTTGAAGATATTAATGTTAGTTTAAATAATCAAATTTTATTTATTAATGTTCTAGAAAATCCTATTATTGAAAATATTTTTTATGAAGGAATTAAAAGTAAGAGGATTTTAGAGATTATAAAAGAAGGTAGCTCTATAAGATCAAGGTCTTCTTATAATGAGAGACTTGTAAAAAAAGAAAAGTTAAAACTTGAAAATATTTTCAAAAATCTAGGTTATTATAATTCTAATTTTAGTATATTAGTTGAGAAATCAGAAAATAATCTTGTAAATATAACGTACAAAATAGATTTAGGAAAAAAATCAAAAATAAAAAGAATTACTTTTATTGGTAATAAAGTTTTTAAAGATAAAAAGTTAAAAAGAATTATCACTAGTTCTGAATATAAATTTTGGAAATTTATTTCTGGTAGAAAATATTTAAATGAAAACTCTGTAATTCTTGATGAAAGACTTTTAAAGAATTTTTATAAAAATAATGGTTATTATAATGTAAAAATTAATTCTTCATTTGCTAAACTAATTGATCAAAATAACTTTGAATTAATTTTTAATATTAACTCAGGATCTAAAGTTTCTTTTGGTGATTTAAATCTCAGTCTACCTTCTGATTTTGATGAAAAAAACTTTAACTCAATTAAAAAATTATTTGATAAAATTGAAGGTAAACCTTATTCAATAAATACAATAGATAAAATCCTAGATGAAATTGATGAGATTACTGCCCTTGAACAATATAAGTTTATAAAAGCTAATGTTATTGAAGATATTGATCAGAATTTAATTAATCTTGAATTTGTTGTCGAAGAAGGTGAAAAATTTTATGTTAATAGAATTAATATCCTTGGAAATACTGTTACAGCAGAAAGTGTTATTCGTAATCAGTTAATGTTGGATGAAGGTGATCCATTTAGTGATATTTTGGTAAATAAATCTATTAACAATATAAAAAGTCTAAATTTTTTTAAACAAGTAAAACAAAAAATTAAAATTGATGAAGAGACTAAGACAAAATCAATTGATATTTTTGTTGAAGAAAAACCAACAGGTGAAATTTATGCTTCAGCTGGAGCTGGTACTTCTGGAGCATCATTTGGTTTTGGTGTGAAAGAAAATAATTTTTTAGGTAAAGGTATAAGTTTAAATACAAATGCTTTGATTTCAACTAGCCAATTTAAAGGAAAGTTTTCTATTACAAATCCTAATTTTAATAATTCAGATAAATCTCTTTATTTTTCAGCAGAGGCAACTGAAATTGATAACTATGAAACATTCGGTTACAAAACTAACAAAACTGGTTTTCGTGTTGGTACTAATTTTGAATATCTAAATGATTTTTATCTAGGTTTAAATAATTCTAATTTTTATGAAATAATTGAAACTAACAGTACGGCTTCAGCACAACAACAAAGTCAAGAAGGGAATTATTGGGACTCGTTTTTTAAATTGGACATGAATTATGACAAACGTAACCAAAAATTTCAAACAAGCTCTGGTTTTAAATCTTTTTACTCATTAAATTTACCAGTTGTTAGCGATACAAATACAATTAAAAATTATTATAACTATGCAAAATATTTTAGCTTCTATGAAAAAAATTTTTCATCGATTTCACTTTATCTACAATCTGCTAATTCATTAAATAACAAAAATATTAAACTTTCTGAGAGATTAACAATACCATCAAGTAGACTTAGAGGTTTTGAATATGGCAGAGTTGGCCCAAAAGATGGCGATGATTTTGTTGGTGGTAATTATGCATATTCTCTTAATTTTACCTCTAATGTTCCATTAATTTTAGAGGACTCTCAAAATTTAGATTTTTTAATTTTTGCAGATGTGGCTGATATTTGGGGCGTTGATTACAATTCATCTATAAAAGGTGACGGTACCAGGTCATCAGTTGGTGTTGCATTGGATTGGATGAGCCCTTTGGGTCCAGTGAATTTTTCTTTTGCTTATCCAATTTCAAAACAAACTGGTGACAAAACTGAGTCTTTCAGATTCAATCTTGGAACAACTTTTTAATGAAATTATTTAAAAATTTATTATTTATAACTTTAATTTCATTGTTATCAGTCAACAACTTAAAAGCTGAAGATAAAGTTGCTTATTTAAATATTGATTTTATTTTGACCAATACACTAGCTGGTAAATCACTTTTAAGTAAACTAAAAAAAGAAGAGGAATTTAAAATTAGTGAATTTAAATCAAGTGATGAAGATTTTAAAAATGAAGAAAAGAAAATCTTAGCTAAAAAAAATTTAATTTCTAAAGAAGAAATTAGCAAAGAAATGAAAACATTACAGGTAAAATTTCAAAAATATAGAAAGAATAAAACTAATGAAATTGCAGATTTAAAAACAAAAAGAAATAGAAATATAATAAATTTTTTAAATTCAATAAATCCAATTATAGAAAAATATATGGCTGATAATTCTATTTATATGCTTATAGATAAAAAAAATGTTTTTATTGCAAGTAAAAACTATGACATAACTAAAAAATTAATTGAACTTATTGATAATCAAATTAAAACAGTCGATATCAAATAAATGACTAGCTTAAATAAAAAAGATATTGAAAGTTTGTTACCACATAGAGACCCTATGTTATTAATTGATGAACTTCATGATATTAATAAATTAACATCTGCTACTGGAATAGTTAATGTTAAGAAGGATAGTTTTTTTGTTCAAGGTCATTTTCCAGGGCAACCTGTGATGCCAGGTGTTCTTATAGTTGAAGCTTTTGGGCAGACAGCTGCAGCTCTTACAGCCCATGGTATAGATAAATCTACATATGAAAACAAACTTGTTTTTCTCATGGGTGTTGAGAAGGCACGTTTTAGAAACCCAGTCATACCAGATTGTAAACTTTTATTAAAAATTGAAGCAATAAGATCTCATGGTAGAGTTTGGAAATACAAAGGAGAGGCTTTTGTAGATGATAAGAAAATGGCTGATGCGATATGGTCTGCTACAATTGTAGATAAGAAATAAATAGCAATAAATATTGATAACTTATTTCACTTTGCTTTGTTAAAAGCAAACATGGTTAATCCTTTTTTTAAAAACAATGGTCCTTTTAAATATAGTGAAATATTAAAAGAATTAAGTCTCAATTATGAAAAAAATAATGAGAATTTAAATATTATTGACATCAAGGATTTACTAAATTCTAGATTAAATGAAATTACTTTTTTTCATTCAAAAAAATACAAATCTGCTGCTAATAATACTAAAGCTTCTTTTTGTATAACAACTAAAAATTTACAAAATGAATTACCCAAAAGTTGCAAACCAATAATTGTAGATAATGTTTTAGTTTCGACCTCGATTATAACTACTAAATTTTATCCAGACTCTATCAATGATGACTTTGATGATACCGTTAAAAAAATTAACAACACTAAATTTGGTGATAACGCTAAATTTGGTAAAAATGTTTTAATTGGAAAAAATGTATCAATAGGTGCAAATTGTTTAATTGGTCATAATACTATTATTGAAAAAAATGTTTCAATTGGAGACAATTGTTCTATTGGATCAAATGTTGTTATTAGAAATACTTTGATTAAAAATAATGTTAAAATCTTAGATAACTGTATTATAGGAAAACATGGGTTTGGTTTTTTTCCAAATCATAATAAAAATTTAAGATACCCTCATATGGGAATTGTTCTAATTGAGGATAATTGTGAAATAGGATGTGGCTCTACTATAGATAGAGGCTCAATGTCTAATACTATTATTGGAAAAAATACATATTTAGACAATCAAATTCATATAGCTCATAATGTTAAGATAGGGGAAAATGCAATTATTGCAGGTCAAGTAGGAATTGCTGGAAGTTCTGTAATTGGTAATAATGTTAAAATTGGTGGTCAAGCAGGAATTTCAGGACATTTAAAGATAGGTAATAATGTTGAAATTGCAGGAGGAAGTGGTGTTATTAAAAATATACCCGATAATTCTAAAGTGATGGGCTATCCTGCTAAAAATATTAGGGAATTTTTAAAAGATAATAGATGATTCACAAATCAGCAATTGTAGACCCTAAAGCAAAAATTTATTCTAATGTAAAAATTGGTGCTTATTCAATAATTGGCCCAAACGTTGAAATTAAGGAGAATTCAGAAATACAATCTCATGTAAGTATAGTTGGTGACACTAAGATAGGTAAAAATAATAAAATATATCCTTTTTCATCTATCGGTAATGATCCACAGGATTTAAAATTTGATGGTGAAGAAACGAAACTTGAGATTGGAGATAATAATAAAATTAGAGAATATGTAACTATTAATCCTGGCACAAAAGGAGGTGGTGGATTAACAAAGATTGGTGATAACTGTTTATTTATGGTCTCTTCTCACATTGCTCATGATTGCAAGGTTGGTGATAATGTAATTTTGGCAAATAATGTACCATTAGGAGGTCATGCTGAAATAGAAGACAACGTTATTATCGGTGGTAATTCTGCAGTTCAACAATTTACTAGAGTGGGCAGATCTGCAATGATCGGTGGAATGTGTGGAGTTGTAAGAGATATAATACCATATGGTATTGTTCATGGTAACAGAAGTGTATTGCAAGGGCTAAATCTAATTGGTCTTAGAAGGAAAAATATTCCAAATAAAGAAATAATGACTTTAAATGATGCGTACAAGGCAATATTTAAGAATGAAAATCTAACAGAAAATTTAAACAACTTAAACGAAGATTTAAAAAAAAATGAATTGGTATTAGAAATGGTTAAATTTTTAGAAAAAGATAAAAAAAGACCTATCTGCACACCATTTTCAAAATAAAATGATTGGATTATTTCTAGGAGATACTGATTTTTCAGAAATTGTTCTTAATAAAATAAAAAAATTAAATAAAGAATACTATATTATTGATTTTTCAAAAAACAATAAATTTAAAAATGATAAAAATTCCTATCGAATAAGCATTGGTAAATTCGGAAAAATAATAAGTTTAATTAAAAATAAAAGTTCAAGGAAAGTTTTGTTTGCAGGTAAAATTGCAAAACCAAAATTTTCCACGCTAAGATTAGATTTTAAAGGTGTCTATTACATGCCCAGTATAATTAAAGCTGCAAAATTAGGTGATGCTGCAATTATAAAAGCTATAATAAAAATTTTAGACAATGAAAACATAAGAGTTATTAGCTCCATTTCTTTTAATCCTGAACTAGCTGTAAAAACTGGAAATTACACTAAATTAAAACCTAATTTAAATGATATGAACTCTATTAAAAAAGGAATTATTTATTTCAATAAATTAAATAACCTAGATCATGTACAGGCAGTCATTGTTAAAGATAATAATATCTTAGCAATTGAAGACAGTCAGGGAACAAAGAAAATGTTATCAAAATTAAAGAAAAAATCAGAAGGCATTTTGATTAAGTTACCTAAAAAAAAACAAGACCTAAGAATGGATTTACCAACTATAGGCTTACACACTTTAAAAGACTGCAAAAAATATGGATTAAAAGGAATAGTTTTAAAATCTAAAAAAAATATATTCTTAGATAAAGATAAATGTTTAAGTTTTGCTAATAAAAATAGGATTTTTATTAAGATTATATGAAGAAAATTTTTGTATTAACTGGAGAACCTTCTGGAGATAAATTAGCATCAACAATTATTTCAAAACTTAAAATAGAAAATTCTGAAATTGAATATTTATCTGTCGGAGGATCAAATCTTAAAAAAATAGGAATAGAGTCAATATTTGATCTTAAAGATATTACTTATCTTGGTTTTACAAGTGTATTGCTCAATATTTTCAAGATAAGAAATAAAATTAATACTACTGTTGATGAAATTCTAAGATTTAATCCAGACATTTTATTTAGCGTCGATAGTCCAGATTTTACTTTGAGAGTTGCTGAAAAAGTTAAAAAGATTAATAACAACATAAAAACAATACATTATGTTGCACCACAGGTTTGGGTATGGAGAAAAAATAGAGTTAAAAGAATAAAAAAATTTATTGATCATATGCTTTTATTATTTAACTTTGAGAAAAAATATTTTGATCAAGAAAATATTAAAAATACTTTTGTTGGTCATCCTTTAATTGAAAAAAAAGACAATGCAAAAATAACATTAGATAATTTAATTTCTAAAGATAAAAAAATTATATCCTTGTTCCCAGGTAGTAGAAAATCAGAAACAAACGTTCTTTTACCAATTTTATTAAATTTTATTAAATTGATGAACAAAAAAAATTTTAATTATTCATTTGTTTTCCATGCAACTGATGAAAATAGAGAATTTATAATCAATAAGATAAAAAATACTATTTTAGACAATATAGATGTTGTGTCAGATGAAAATATGAAAGATCAAGTTTTATCTAACTCAATTTTTGCTGTCTCAAAATCTGGAACAATTTCACTTCAAATTTCTAGTGCAAACATTCCTTCTATAATCATTTACAAATTAAGTTTTATTAATTTTATGATATTTAAATTATTAGTGAATGTTAAGTTTGCAAATATTATTAATATTATTAATAATAAGGAAGTAATTCCTGAGTTATTACAAAAAGAATGTAATGCAGAAGAAATATATAAAACTGTTACATATTTTCTTAAAAATCCAGAATTAATTGAAAAGCAATTAATTGATTGTAGAAAAACTTTAGAAGGTATTAAATCAAAATCTTCTTCATCAAGTGAAGCAGCTTCAATTTTAAGTAATTATCTTGTTTCTTAATCTTCGTTCCACTTCTTCTTTACCTAAGGAAATTATTATATCATACAAACCAGGTCCAAATTTTGATCCTGTTAAAGCGACTCTTAGAGGTTGGCCAACACCTTTAAAATTAGTTTCATGTTTTTTAATTAAATTATTAACAATAGGTTCTAGCGTCTCTTTGTTTAATGTATTTATTGAAATCAGATTATTTTTAAACTCTTTAATAATACTTTTTGCTTTATCATCAATTAATTCTAAATCTTTATCTTCAAATTTTACATCATTAAAGATTATATATTTTGCATTATTAAATATATCTTCTAATGTTTTTGCGTTATTTTTAAGAAAAGTTAATGAAGGCTTAATCTTAGCTTCTTTTTCTGGTTTAATTTTTTCCTTATAAATTTCACAATATTTGACAAAATGTTCATAAAGTTCATTTTCATCAATAGTTTTAATATAATGTTCATTCATTGATAATATTCTGCTCATATCTAGCTTTGATGGAGATTTACCAATTCCTTCTAGGTTAAAGTGTTTAATGCTTTCATCAAGCGTAAATATTTCTTTATCTTGATAAGACCAACCTAATCTTAGCAAGTAGTTTCTTAATGCATCTGGCATTATCCCAATTTTAGAATAGTCATCCAAAGTTGATGCGTTATCTCTTTTTGATAGTTTTTTACCTTCAAGCGTATGTATTAACGGAATGTGGGCAAATAATGGAACTTCCCATTTCATTGCTAAATATATTTGCATTTGTTTAAATGTATTAATTTTATGATCATCGCCTCTAATTATATGTGTCATATTCATCTGATGATCATCTACAGTTACAGATAGATTGTATGTTGGTGTTCCATTATTTCTTAAAATTATAAAATCTTCTATTGTAATATTCTCTATTTCAACATCACCTTGTACCAAATCTTTTAATATAGAAGTTCCTTCTATTTTGCTTTTAAATCTAATTACCGGTTTAATATCTTTTGGCGCATCATTTTCATTCAGATCTCTACATTTTTTATTATAAGTATAAGGAAGTTTTTTTTGTCTAGCTCTTTTTTTTTGATCTTCTATTTCTTCAGTTGAACAATAGCATTTATAAGCATGATTGTTTTTAAGCAGTTCATTTGCTACATTTATATGATCGTCAATTTTAGTTGATTGAATGTATTCTTCCCCATCATGCTCTATCCCAATCCACTTTAAAGATTTAATGATTTGAATTTTATGCTCATCTTTAGATCTTTCTTTATCAGTATCTTCAATTCTAAGGTGAAATGTTCCTTTTTGATTTTTAGAATACAGCCAATTAAACAAGGCTGTTCTTACTCCACCAATATGAAGTGCGCCAGTAGGTGAGGGTGCAAAACGTGTTGCAACATTAGACATTCGAGATATTTAGACTATTTTTTTAGAAGTTTCTATATAAAGATACAAGAACACCTTGAACTTTTACTCTATCAGGACCATAGATCTTAGTTTCATAGTTTCTATTAGCACTTTCTAGTGCAACAACTTTACCTTTTTTACGAATTCTTTTCAGCATAGCCTCATGTTCATCTATTAGTGCTACGACAATTTTGCCATTATCTGCGCTATTAGTTCTTTTAATTATTACAGTATCACCTTCATTAATCCCAGCCTCAATCATGGAGTCTCCTTGAACTTTTAATCCAAAATAGTCACCATTTTTTTCTAAGTTACTAGGTAAAGGAATTCTTGAAACTTCATTTTGAATTGCCTCAACTGGAGTACCAGCAGCTATTTTTCCAAGTATCGGAACTTCCATTTCATCAGAATTAATATTTACTTCGTCTAAACCACCCTTAATTACACTTGGTGAAAAGTTATTGTAAATATCATTTGCAGAAGCAGTTTCTGGCAATTTGATAACCTCTAATGCTCTTGCTTTATGTGCTAATCTTTTAATAAACCCTCTTTCTTCTAAAGCGCTAATTAATCTATGAATTCCAGACTTTGACTTTAAATTAAGAGATTGTTTCATTTCCTCATAAGAGGGAGACACACCAGAGCTTCTCAACTTTTTGTTGATAAATAAGAGTAGGTTTTTTTGTTTTTTAGTAAGCATAAGAACAAATATCGTACAAATAATGTTCTATAAAAGTTCTTCTAATATAACAATAGTAAAAAAAACTAGTAAAATAGGGATTTATTTAACTATAAAACTGAAAAAATTGAATTTTTTTCTAAATTTTTCAAAAGTGATTCACCAATTAAAAAAGTATTAATAGATGTTTTATTTTTTAAATCTAAAAGTTCTTCTTTTGTTTTGATACCGCTTTCAGAGATAAGAGGACCTTGGTGATTAACTAACACGTTATGAATATCGTAGGTTGTATTTATATCAGTTTTCAAAGTTTTTAAGTTTCTATTATTAATACCAATTAAAGCTTCTTTAAAGTTTAAAGCTTTTTTTGCCTCTTCAACTGTGTGAACTTCAACAATGATCGACATATTAAACTTTAAGGCTTCTTCATATAATTCGTTAGCTAAATCATCTGACACGCCAGCTAAAATAATTAAGATTGCATCCGCACCATAACTTCTAGCTAAAGGAACTTGAAATTTATCAATAAAAAAATCTTTACATAATATGGGTAAATTTATTTTATCTTTTATTTTACTAACATGAATTAAGTTACCTAAGAAAAAATCTTCTTCTGTAAGAACAGACAAACAAGTTAC
>ENA-OREN01003807-OREN01003807.1-marine-metagenome-genome-assembly--contig:-NODE-3807-length-13718-cov-3.363316_pt1 | contig 13718 bp, 16 predicted proteins | sample MGYA00248624_ERZ508555 | MGnify/ENA primary metagenome ERZ508555 (study PRJEB26222, sample SAMN06267773) | marine metagenome | isolation source: Saanich Inlet, British Columbia, Canada | place...
GGGACTAAAATGGCTTTTGCTGGACTAAGAAAAGAAAAAGATAGAGCTTCAGTAATTTTATTTATGAATTCTAAAAGCAGCAGTCCAAAACCACTACCTTAAACTAAACACCACTTTATAATGCTCTTTTGAGCATGAACTCTATTTAAAGCCTGTCTCCAAACGACAGATTGCTTTCCATCTATTATCTCATCAGTAACTTCTTCCCCTCTTCCAACAGGTAGACAATGCATAAAGATTGCATCTGAATTGGCTTTGCTCATTAACTTTTTATTTACTTGATAGGGTTTTAAGGTTTTTTTCTTAGATTTTTTATTAACTCTATCATTCATTGAAACCCACTTGTCAGTCATTATACAATCTGAATCTTTTACGGCTTCATCTGGCTTGTTTGTCACTATCAATTTTACTTTATTTTTTTTGGCCCAACTTAATACTTTCTTTGAGGGAGTATATTTTTTTGGACAACCAATTTTAAGATTAAAATTAAATTTACCAGCAGCTTCAATGAGCGAGTTAGACATATTATTGTTCCCATCGCCTAACCAAGAAACTGTTTTGCCGGTTATTAAGCCATTGCTTTCTTCGTATGTTAAAATATCTGACATAATTTGACATGGGTGGCTTATATCTGAAAGACCGTTGATAATTGGAATATCTAAATATTTACCAAACTCTTCTAGGTTTTTATGTGAAGATGTTCTTAACATCACTATGTCTACATATTCCGTTAAAACTTTTGCTGTATCTTTTAATGACTCATCTCCTTTACCATAATGAATTCCATCTGGATCTAAAATTATAGATGAACCTCCTAATTGCTTAACTGCTATATCAAAAGACATTCTTGTTCTTGTTGATGGTTTTTCAAAAATCATAGCCATAGATTTACCTTTAAAAGGTTTATCTTCGTCTGGCGCAGATTTATTCAATCCTTTTCTCTTAAGCTTTCTTGCTTTCGCTTCATCAATAATGGCTCTAAGCTCATTAGAAGAATGATCAGAAATATTTAAAAAATTATTCATTTATATTTTTTGCAAACATTATCTATTATTTTTAATCCTAAGTTAATTTCTTGTTTTGTGACATTTAAAGGAGGCAAAAGTCTGACAACATTCTCAGCAGCTCTTACTGTAAGAAGCTTGTTGTCTAATAGTTTTTTAATAAAATTTGTTTGATCTTTATAAAGGCACAATCCTAGCAATAAACCTTTACCCCTAACTTCTTTGATAATCTTTGGATATTTTTCTTTAAGTTTATTTAACTCACTTAAAAAATATTTACCGTTTTTTGTAACATTACCTAAAAAACCTTTTTTAAACATAATGTCCATAACAGCATTACCTGCACTCATAGCCAAAGGATTGCCTCCAAAAGTGGATCCATGTGTTCCAGGCTTCATCCCCGAAGCTACCTTTTTATTCACTAAAACAGCCCCAATTGGAAAGCCACCGCCTATACCTTTTGCAATAGGGACAATATCAGGTTTTATTTTTGCATGTTCAAATGCAAAAAAATTTCCACTTCTTCCAATTCCACACTGAACTTCATCAAGTATTAATAAAATATTTTTTTTATTACAAAGTTTTCTTAATCCTTTTAAACAATAATCAGGAATAACTTTTATTCCACCTTCTCCCATAATTGTTTCAACCATGATTGCTGCCGTTCTGCTAGTAATGGCTTTTTCTAAACCCTTATGGTCTCCAAAATTAAAATGGTCAAAGCCGTCTGCTTTTGGACCAAAACCTTCTGTAGCCTTTTTGCTATTGCTAGCAAAAATAGTTGCGATCGTTCTTCCGTGAAAACTATTATTAATACATAAAACTCTATTTTTTTTAGGTTGGCCTTTTGAATAAAAATATCTTCTTGCAACTTTTATTGCAGCCTCTGTTGCTTCTGCACCTGAGTTTTGAAAAGCAACAAAATCTGCAAATGTTTTTTGCGTCAATCTCTTGGCTAATCTCTCCTGTTCAGGAATAGTAAATACATTCGAAATATGCCACAATTTTTTTGACTGCTTATAAACTGATTTAATTAAATAATCATTAGCATGACCAAGGCAGTTAACAGCTATACCTTGGATAAAATCTAAATATTTTTTTCCGCTTTTGCTGTATAAAAAACTCCCTTTACCTTTAGTAAAATTAATTTTTTTTCTATTATATGTGTTTAGTATCGAGCTCATTTTTTAGGACTTAATTTTATAACCTTTTTTATACAATAGGTAAGTTATGAACCAAGTTACAAAACTTAAAATAATCAAATAAATTAATCCAATTGTGATTGATCCATCTGCCTTACCAATAAAACTATATCTAAAACCATCTATCATGTAAAAAAATGGATTAAATTCACTTATCGTTTGAAGAAAACCAGGTAATCTATCGATTGTATAAAAAGTTCCTGATAAGAAAGATAATGGTACAATCACAAAATTTGTAACTGTAGCCATGTTATCAAATTTTTCAGACCAAAGCCCTGCTATAATTCCAACATTGCCTAAAATAAAAGATGATAAAAAAGTAAAAGATATTAAAGTTAAATAATTCTTAATTTCAATATCGATTAATAACTTAAAAGTTATAATTGAAATAACAGCAATCATTACAGCTCTTGTTACAGCTGCTAAAGATACCGCTATAGTTACTTCTGCTGCAGATAATGGAGCGTATAGAAGATCAACAATATTTCCCTGTATCTTTGAAATCATAAAAGACGATGATGAGTGAGAAAAAGATTGTTGAATAACTTGCATTGAAATCAACCCTGGCGCTAAGAATGTTATGAAAGAAACACCAAGAACATCTCCTCTTTCAGTTCCAATAGCTAATGATAAAACTAACAAAAATAGTAATGAAGAGATAAGCGGAGAAAAAAGCGTTTGTGCCCAAACATTTAAAAATCTTAATGTCTCTTTTTGGTATAACGTCCAAGCTCCAACCCAGTTTATTAAACCAAATCTTCTTGTTCCTATTTTATATTTTTTTGTAATTTCAACCATTGATAGTCTTATAACTCCTATTTAAAAAAAACTGTGCAAAACTAAATCTACTAACAGCCTAAATGCGTTTTAGTGTTTTAAACCACAATATAATGCTCTAAGCCTTAAGAAAATACTAAATACAGTAAAAATATACTATGAGTTGGACAGACGAAAAAGTAGAAAAACTTAGGGAACTTTGGAAAAAAGGCCATACTGCAAGCCAAATTGCTGAAGTATTAGGCGATACTACACGTAATGCAGTTATTGGAAAAGCTCACAGACTAAATTTAGAGGCCAGAGCACCCTCTAAGAACTCAGGAGCACCTTCATCTAGCGATAATAGACAGGCTAAAAGAAGTCCCGCACCAACTTCCAGAAAAGCTAAATTCCAGTCCATTTTACTAGATAAAAATTTTGAACCAGAAAATCCAAAATCACTAGAAAATTTAACAGATGAAACTTGTAAATGGCCTATTGGGCATCCGAATGAAGAAAAATTCTATTTCTGCGGAAGAAAACCTGAAGGTGAATTCCCATATTGTAAGTTACATGTTTTATATGCCTTTCAACCTAAAGGATCAAAAGAAGAAGTGCTTGAAAAAGGTGATGAAGTTCCAGAATTTATCGAGAAAAAAGTTAAGTCAGCTGGTTAATAAATCCAAAATATTTAAATTTTGTAACAATGAGTTTTGTTAAAAAATATCTTAAATGGTTTAGCACCTTTTTAGTACTAACGGGAATTCTCTTAACTAATTTAAATATGTATCCAATTAACATAATGTTTCATGGTGCAGGAGTTGTGGGTTGGACTATTGCAGGTTTTTTATCAAAGGACAAAGCAATCCTAACAAACTTTGGTTTGCAAATACCTTTGTTTCTAATCGGTTTTTATCAATTATTATTTTAATGAAAAATAGAATATTTATAGGTGAATTTGTTGGTAGTGCTTTTTTAGTTATGATCATAGTTGGTTCTGGAATCATGGCTCAAAACCTAACTAGAGACTTTGCCGTCATGTTATTAGCTAATACTCTAGCTACTGGCGCGGGTTTGTTTGTTTTAATAAATTCTATTGCAGATATTTCTGGTGCTCACTTTAATCCTGCAGTTACAATGGTGATGTATTTTACAAAAAAAATTAAAAAAGATTTAATTGTTACCTATTTAAGTGCTCAAATTTTAGGTTGTTTATTGGGAGTAATGCTCGCAAACTTTATGTTTGAATTACCTTTAATTGAACTATCTAAAAAAGTAAGACCTGGATTTAATATCTTTATTGCTGAACTTATTGCTACCTTTGGTTTAATTTTTATTATATTTGGCACATTAAAAAAAGGTTCAGCTTCGGTAGCTGCGTCTGTTGCAACTTATATTACTGCAGGCTATTGGTTTACTTCTTCGACTTCTTTTGCAAATCCTGCAGTTGCATTAGCCAGAACTTTCACAGATACATTCACAGGTATTAGTTATTTAAATACTCCAAGTTATATAGTTGCAGAAATAATAGGTGCTTTATTAGCTTTATTCATAATTAAGAAAATTATTTCAACAAAATAACCTCGTGAAATGATAGTGTAAAATTGTTGTGTGAAATACAACTGTGAAACATATAATTTTTTTATTTAAATATTTTTTTAATAGACAAAACTTTTTAAAAATATATTAAGAAACGTAAAGCCATTCCAAAATAATATTTAATAAATTCTTCACTAGATTTAAATCTCTCAAACGATATAAAATTGTAACTAAGTAAGATGATTCGTACGTTAAGAATAACAATAAAAAAATAACAATATGGAAATAATATGGAACTTACATTAGTTTACACGATTATAGGGTTCGGATTAGCAGGTTACAGTGTAATCGCTAACGACTCTATTCAAACACTGGGAACATTTATTGCTTCAAAGCAAAAATGGTTCAAATGGTACACGCTCGCAAGTGCTGCCTCATTAGTAATGATTTTTGCCATAACTTGGGGTTGGTACAGTTATGATGGGGACATTTCTTATGGAAGATTAACAAGAATTCCTTTTCAAGAAATACAATGGTATCATGCGGTTGCTCCGGCAATTCTATTGCTGCTTACGAGAATTGGTATTCCAGTATCTACAACCTTTTTAGTTTTATCAGCATTTGCATCAACAATAGTTTTAGAGAAAATGCTTGTAAAAAGTATTGTGGGTTATGGTATAGCGGCAACTGTTGCTTATTTCTGTTGGATAGCAGTTTCTAAATTTATTAACGAAAAATTAGATGAAGTTAAAGGTGATAAATGGATCGCATTTTGGCGTAATTCTGTTTGGGTATCATCAGGTTGGTTGTGGTGGGTTTGGTTATCACATGATGTTGCAAACATTGCTGTGTACTTACCTAGACAATTAGATTTTTCATTACTTTTAATTGTATTAGCGTACTTTACGGTTCTACTTTTTTATATCTTCTATATTAAAGGTGGTCCAATTCATCAAGTAGTCTTAGAAAAAACCGGAACTAGATATGCGCGATCAGCAACAATTATTAACGTAATATATGCAGCGGTGCTTTATTACTTTAAGGAATTGAATGATCTTCCAATGTCAACAACATGGGTATTCGTTGGACTGTTGTGTGGAAGAGAATTAGCTATTTCAACCATGAACAAAGACTATAAATTTAAATATGTATTTCCACTTATAGGAAAAGACTTTGTGAAAATGATATTTGGTTTAAGTGTTTCGGTGGCGATAGTGCTAGCAATTCACTACTTTATAATACCAAGAGGATTATATTAATTTTTTTTCCTCTTGATTTCGTCGTAAAGATTCTTGAGATCTTCGGGAGATAAGTCTTTATCTTTCAATTTCTCAAGGATCTTATCATTTTCATCATCCTCAACACTTTTAAATGTATAAGGATCCTCTTTATTTTTATCTAAAGTACCGTCTCTTTTTAGCTCTCCTCTAGCATCCATACCTCTACCAATAGCTTTAAATGTTAGAAATAAAACAGTTCCCATAATTGCAGCAATAACTCCATAAAGAATAATTTCCATACTTCATTATACTTAAATTATTTGAAAGTGTTAAATTAAAGTTTATTAGACTAGCTTTGTAAGAATATAAACTTGTAATAAAAGGATTATAAATGGCAAGATTGTTCTAATTAACTCCATTGTATGGTTATATTCATCTAATTTTCTTTCTAACCAATTTCTATTATATTTTTTTTTTGCCATGAGAATATTTATAATAAGATTAAAAAAAAATCAAGTCTTGGAGATTAAAACCAGGAAATATTTTTAGCTTTACAAATCTCTTGAACTTTTTTTGGATAGTCAGTGATAATTCCATCGACACCATACTCGATCATTCGAATGATATCCTGTTCTCTGTTCACTGTCCAAACGCAAGTAGCAAGTCCATGTTTATGTGCAAGTTCAACATTTTGTTTGGTAACATCGCGATAGAATGCACTCCACACATGCCCTTCTAATGATTTAATAACATTTGGTATTAAAAATAATTGATCTAAAGAATAATTTTTAGCCATCCAAGGTGAATTTTCATAAATATTTTTTTTTGTAGTTGATAGGTCTTGTTGTAAGGTTATAAATCCTCTTAATATTCTTGAATTTTGTTTTTTCAATTCATATAAAATTCTCCAATCAAAAGATGATATAATTATTCTGTCTTCAAGTTTATGCGTATCAATATCTTTTAAAATTAACGAAACAGTGTCACTTGGGATTGGGGTTAGTCCCATTTTGAAAGGTGTAGACTTGACTTCTAGGTTTAAAAAAACATCCTTGTTTTCTTTTCTTGATACCAATTCTAATAATTCACTTAATTTTGGGATTTTTGCATTCTTTAATAATTTTTGTTCCTTAAATCTTTTTCCATGTTTGCTTTCAGGGTCTAAACCTCCAATATTATATTTGCTTAATTCCTCATAGCTCTTATCAAATACTTTTAACTCAGAGTTTTTTAACCAATTTCCACTCTCGTCTTTAACTAAGTACGGCATTAAATGAAAATAATGATACAAAACTGGAATTTTATCTTTTGAAATAACAACATCAAATTCTACGGCTTTAGTACCTAAAGCAAATGTGTGTTTAAACCCTTCAATACTGTTTTCTGCAATTTCTCCTCTAGCCCCTCGGTGACCAAAGATTCTTACATAATTTGGTTTGGTTAAAAAAGGATTGGTCAATTAATCCTCAAATCCGTTCTTGTATCAAACAAATGTAATTTATCATTTGGGAAAGAAAGATTTATATTTTTTCCAATTTTATTCTCATTAAGAACACCTGCAATACTCGCAACTAAAACTTCATCACTATTTTCAAGTTTTCCATGAATTAAAGTATTAGCTCCAATTAATTCCACTAATTCAACTTTTAATTTTATTGGACCATTTTCATCTAAAGTAAAATCTTCAGGTCTTAAACCAATATTAACTTTTCCAGTATGATTAGAATTAACTTTTAATTTTGCACCATTACTTAAGCTAATTTGTTCTTTTTGACATTCGCCTTTTAAAATATTCATTGCTGGGCTGCCAATAAACTGTGCTGTAAACAAAGTTCTAGGCTTTGTGTAAACTTCTAAAGGAGTACCGATATGTTCTACGTTTCCATCATTCATCACGATCATTCTATCTGCAAGTGTCATGGCTTCAACCTGATCATGCGTTACATATAATGATGTCGTTTTTAATTGTGTTTGAAGTTTTTTAATCTCTAATCTCATCTGTACTCTTAATTTTGCATCAAGATTAGATAAAGGTTCATCAAATAAAAAAGCCACAGGGTTTCTTACGATAGCTCTACCCATAGCAACTCTCTGTCTTTGACCGCCTGATAGTTGACTAGGCTTTCTTTCTAAAAGCTCACCTAACTCTAAAATATCTGCAGCTTTTTGAACTCTAGAGTTAATTTCATCTTTTGAAATTTTTGCAATTTTTAAACCGTATGCCATATTTCCAAATACACTCATGTGAGGATAAAGCGCGTAATTTTGAAACACCATTGCAATGTTTCGCTCCATAGGCTCAAGTTCATTTACTTTTTTTCCATCAATTATAATATTGCCTTCATTAGCATCCTCTAATCCAGCTACCATTCTTAATAATGTGGATTTTCCGCAACCTGATGGGCCAACAATAACGATTAGCTCACCATCTTTAACATTAATACTAAGATCATGAATTACTTCAGTTTTTCCAAATGACTTTTTTAAATTTTCTAATTTAATTTCTGACATTTATTTATCGCTTTCTAATAAACCTTTAACAAAAAACTTTTGCATTGAAATAACAACAATGACTGGCGGTAGCATAGCTAAAATAGCAGTTGCCATAATAGTTGGCCAATGACCAAAATCATCACCTGTTGGTATCATGCCATCAATAGCAATGACAATAGTTTTCATAGCAGGATCCGTTGTCATTAATAATGGCCATAAGTATTGATTCCAACCATAAATAAATAATATTACAAAAAGAGCAGCAATATTTGTTTTGCTAATTGGAAGTAAAATATCTTTAAAAAATCTCATAGGCGAGCACCCGTCCATTCGTGCAGCTTCTACCATCTCATTCGGTATGGTCATAAAAAATTGTCTAAATAAAAAAGTTGCAGTGGCTGACGCAATTAAAGGAAATATTAACCCTGAGTAGCTGTTTAATAAATTTAAGTTAGCAACAACTTCATACGTTGGCACAATTCTTACTTCTACGGGAAGCATCAAGGTAATAAAAATTAACCAAAAACAAGTTTTTCTAAATGGAAATCTAAAATAAACAATCGCGAAAGCTGACAATAGAGAGATAGTAAGTTTACCAAAAGTAATACCTAGCGCCATAATAGCTGAATTGATTAACATATTTATAACAGGCTCATTAGATCCATAACCTTCTTTACCGCCTTTAAATAATGCATTTGCATAATTTTCAAAAAATTCTCCACCAGGTAAAAGCGGAAGGGGCGGTTGAATAATTGCTTCTTGCGTAACTGTGGATGCAACAAAGGTTAACCAAACTGGAAAGAAAATAAACATCACGCCAATAATTAAACCAGCATGTGTTAACCAGTAACCTGTTTTCTTTTTTTCTACCATTAATAATGAACCTTTTTTTCAATATATTTAAATTGAATTACTGTTAAAACTCCAACCAAAACTAGTAAGATGACTGATTGAGCTGCACTAGATCCAAGATCTTGAGAAACAAAACCATCAGAAAAAACTTTATAAACTAAAATATTAGTATCCTGTTCAGGCCCCCCAGAAGTAATAGTGTGCACTATGCCGAAAGTATCAAAAAAAGCATAAACAATATTTACCACCAATAAAAAAAACGTAATTGGAGACAATAAAGGAATGACAATAGTTAAAAATCTTCTCCAAAAACTAGCTCCATCAATTGCTGCTGCCTCAATAATAGATTTTGGAATAGCTTGAAGTCCTGCTAGAAAAAATAAGAAATTATAACTAATTCTGCCCCATGAAGATGCTAACACAACCAGAAACATCGCTTGATCACCATCTAAAGTATGGTTCCAATCATAACCAATTCCTTGGAGATAGTAAGAAATTAAACCTATATTTCCATTAAATAAAAACAGCCATAGCACTCCTGCAATTGCTGGTGCAATGGCGTACGGCCAAATTAGTAGGGTTTGATAAACTCCAGCTCCTTTAATTAATCTATCGGCTAAGGCCGCCAGATATAAACCTATAGCCATTGAGGAAACGGACACTGCAGTTGAGAATATAATAGTCGTTTTAAAACTTGCTAGATAATAAGAGTCAGTCAATAAAAATCTAAAATTATCTAAGCCTACATATTCTGTTTTTAATCCAAAAGGATCAGGTAAAAATAAAGAATTCCAAATTGCTTGTCCTGAAGGATAAAAGAAAAACATGAAAGAAATTATTAGTTGAGGTGCAACTAATAAAGCCGGTAACCACCAACCTTTAAAAATAACTCTCTTTTCCATTTGAAGATTATACTAGGGGCCGTAAGCCCCTAGTATTTAAATTAAATTACTTATTAGCTCTTTCAAATCTTCTTAAAAGAACGTTACCTCTTTTTACAGCGCTGTCTAAAGCTACTTGAGCAGTTTTACTACCGTTGTAAACTCCTTCCATCTCTTCATCAATAATTGTTCTTATTTGATCAAAAGATCCAAGACGTAAGCCTTTAGAGTTTTCTGTAACTTTATTTCTCATCATCTGTATACCTGCTAGATCAGTACCAGGATTTTTTTTATAAAATCCTTCTTTTTTTGTTTGTTTGCTAGCAGCTATTGTAGATGGAAGATAACCTGTATCTTGGTGCCATTGAGCTTGTATACCTGTTCCAGATAAGAAAGCTAAAAATGCAGCTGTCCCTTTATTTTCTTCAGCAGATTTTCCTGATAAAGCCCATAAAGATGCTCCACCTATTATAGTGTTTTGTGGCGCCGCTGTTGCTCCATAGTAAGGTAAGTGTCTAATACCAAATTCAAATTTCGCTTCTTTTTTGATACCAGCATAACCAGCAGAAGACTCTGTGAAGAACATACATTCTCCAGCTCTAAAGTTTTTACCACTTTCGTTTCTTCTACCTAGATATTTAAATTTACCTTCTTGAGACCATTTACCTAAGGTTTGGATATGTTTGATGTGAACTGGGCTATTAAATGATAGCTCAGTATCTAAACCAGCAAATCCATTGCTTTTAGATGCAAATGGTAAGTCATGATACGCAGAGAAATTTTCTAAGTGTATCCAGCTGTGCCATGCAGTTGTTAAACCACAATCGATACCTTTAGCTTTAGCGGCATCAAGTGCGTTTCCAACTTGCTTCCAAGTACTTAAATCCATCTCTGGGTCTAAACCTGCTTTTTTCATTAAATCTTTATTAATCCATAACACTGGCGTTGATGCGTTGTATGGTAATGACAACATTTTACCGTCAGTAGTTGTGTAATAACCTTTTACAGGACCAATATAATTATTAGGTTTAAAGCTTACTTTTGTATCTTTCATAAGTTGATACATTGGAACATAAGCTCCTTTTGCAGCCATTAAACTCGCAGTTCCTACTTCAAACACCATTAATAAATTTGGATGTTGTTTAGCTCTAAAAGCTGCAATACCAGCGTTTAAAGTTTCTGAGTAGTTACCTTTTCTTGTGTGAACTACAGTGTACTTGTCTTGGCTTGCGTTAAACTTGTTTACTTGTGCATCAAGTAATTCACCAAGTCTTCCACCAAAAGCGTGCCACCATTGTATTTCTGTTTTTGCTTGAGCAGCAGTTCCCGCAAACATCGCGAAAAGCGCTATCGAGCAAATAAATGCTTTAATTGTTTTCATTATTATTCCCCCAATTATTATTTTAAAGATAAAAAGCTAACACAAAATATATATAAAGAGGAGTCGGTAGTTTAAAAAAAATACTACCTAGGGTTTTATTTAACTTTTCCTAAAGTATTTAAAAGAATTACACCTAGTATTATAAGGACTATTCCAATCGCTCCATAAATATTTGGAGTTTGGTTATATTTAAATATTCCAAATAAGGTAACTGCAGTAATTGTTAAAGCTCCATATGTTGCATATGTAAAACCAACTGGAATTACAGTCATAGCTTTTGAAATACAAAATATACAAACCACAATGCTTATGATGCAAAAAATTGTTGGGTTTAATTTTGTAAATCCTTCTGTAGTTTTTAAATAACCATTTGCCGCAATTCCTGTAATAATTGCAGAAATTAAAAATAAGTAACCTGATATTAAACTAATACTTTTCATTGAGCTTTCGCGAACTGTCCACCGTCTTTATATCTCCATAACCATTTCTTCATTGCTTCCTCTACATCAGTTGGATTGATGTCTAAATCTTTTAACGTAAGATGATTATTTGAAACAACATTATCTGCTTCAGATAAAATTTCGCATTGATCTTTTGTTAAAATTGGTGGGATAGGTAATAAATCAGTAATGGCGCTTTGAATTTTTGCAATTGGCATTGGCATTTGAACGACAAATCTTTTTTTATTAATTGTTTTTAAAATTGACTTAACCATATTGCCAAAGCTTATAACTTTGGGCCCACCTATTTCATAAATTTTTCCTTCATTACCTTTTGTATCAATTGATTGCACAATAGCATCGGCTACATCCGTAACTAATATAGGTTGAAAATTATAATTTATTCCCACAACCGGGATCACTGGTAAAAAACTTAGTTTTGAAAAAAGATTAGTAAAGTTATCTTCTGCTCCACAAACTACGCTTGGTCTAATAATAACTGTATTTTTAAAATTATTTAATGCCTTAACTTCACCTTGATGTTTAGATTTTTGGTAAAGAGATTTTGATGACTCGTTTGCTCCAATTGCTGAAACATGAATAAATTTTTTAACATCAGATTCTGAGCAAATTTTTGAAACAGCCTCTGGAATTCCTGAATGGATGTTATAAAATTTTTGCTTTCTTGTTTCATAAAGAATGCCAACTAAATTGATAACGATGTCTGAGTTTTTAATTGCTTCTTTCAATTCTGAAAAATTTTTTGTATCCCAATTAATTAACTCAACTGCTCCAGGAGTTGCCTGGGTCTTCAAATATCCCTTTTGAAAGGGTTTCCTCGTTGAAATGATGCATCTATAGTTTTTCTTTGTCAAATTTCGAACAAGATATCTGCCTATAAAACCACCACCACCTAAAATTGTGCAAATTTGATTTTTCATGGTATTTAAACTTATATATGAAAATAACTAAGTTAAAAGAGGACATAACTTCAGAGATAGCTAAATCTTTTAAAGATAGTATTGCCATTGATACTGAAGCAACGGGCCTTCAAATTCCAGAAAGAGACAAATTAAGCCTTATTCAAATCTGTGATGAAAATGGAAATGTCTTTATTATTCAGCCTAACAAAAATAACTTTAAAGCTCCTAATTTAGTCTCTGTGTTAGAAAATGATAAAATATTAAAGATTGGTCATTTTTTAAGATTTGATAAAAATGCTTTAGAATTTTTTCTTAAGTGTAAAATGAAAAATATTTTTGATACAAAAATTGCATCCAAAATAGTCAGAACTTACACAGAGTCACATGGCTTAAAAAACCTTGTTCAAGAGTTTTGCAATAAATCATTGGACAAAAGACAAGGCAGTAGTGATTGGAATAAAGATATAAATGAATTAACAGATAAACAGTTAGATTATGCCGCGAATGATGTTGTTTATTTGCATAAAATTAAAAAAGAACTAGAGGAAATGCTAATTCGAGAAAATAGAATGGAAATATTTAAAAAATGTCTATCTTTTCTAGATACAAGAGTTGAGCTTGATCAAAGTGGATTTAAATTTGATATTTTTGAACATTAATGAATAAAAGAAATTACATATCTTTAGCCAATAAAGCTGCAAATATACAAATCAATGAATTAAAAAAGATTAGAAAAATTTTTAATAACTCTTTTATTGAAGCTGTGGATCTTATTTTAAATTGTAAAGGCAAGGTTATATTTGCTGGTATTGGAAAATCAGGTTTAATTGCAAGAAAAATCTCAGCTACTTTTTCAAGTGTAGGTATACCAAGTTTTTTTTGTGATCCAGCTCAAGCCTTACATGGTGATATGGGGCAGATAGAAAAAAAAGATATCTTAATTATTTTTTCCTATTCAGGTAACACATCGGAATTAACCAATATGCTAAAATACGCTAACCGATACAGAATTAAAATTATTGTTGTT
>ENA-OREN01003808-OREN01003808.1-marine-metagenome-genome-assembly--contig:-NODE-3808-length-13715-cov-7.117099_pt1 | contig 13715 bp, 10 predicted proteins | sample MGYA00248624_ERZ508555 | MGnify/ENA primary metagenome ERZ508555 (study PRJEB26222, sample SAMN06267773) | marine metagenome | isolation source: Saanich Inlet, British Columbia, Canada | place...
TCTTTTGTAAATACACTTACCATTATTTTACCAAAATCCTTCATTTTCGCTTCCAGCATTAGCCGTCCGGTGGAGTGAGGGTTGGGATTGCATTATGATTAACTACCTACCAAAGAATAAATATCTAAATTATCCGGATTTTCAATGTGCTTTTCTTCAAGTGTTTCATAATTGAGAGTCCAATAGTTATTGTCAAATAAGTTCAAAAACACTATGGGGCTTTCTTCTAATTCAGAAATTTCATAATTGTTGAAATCTTTTATTTTATACTTACCCAATGTTTTTTGATTTTCATCTACAATTGTTACACGCATTGTAACCCAATCATCTATTCTACAATTTTCACTTATCAAGATATTACCATTACTTAACAAATAAGCATAATCATCCCATTTACTTAAAGTAACACCAGGTATCTTAAAAAGCGGATTATTATTTTTTGAATAGATAACAGAACTATATCCATATTCTTGAAGTGATAAATTTCCTTTTATTTGTTTTTCGTTTAATTCTTCGGGGTCAAGTGGTTTTGAAATTCTTTTTATCCCGATTTGATTTTTATCAAGTTGTTTGGAATTTATTATTTGGCAATAAGTCCCAAATTGTTTATTAATTTCTTTTATTGATGGATTTAATCTGAAATATTGGTCAAATTTTATTTTTTCTTTTATCGAACTGTCTAATAATCTTTCGATTGTTTCCTTTTTTGACCTTGCTGGTTTTATATCAAGTTCCAAACAATATCCCTTTAATACATCCATTGTCATTGAGTTTAACAATTCAGGTAAATCTGAATCGGTTGGATTAACGAAAATTCCATTTGATAAAAGTGTCTTAATTGGAACAACTTGTAAATATTGTGGTAATCCTTTCATTTTTTTATAACTATCTTGGGGTAACATTTGTGAAACAGCACTTTTAACGTTATCGCTTTTTTGTGAAGAAAGGACCTTTGCTAATTCGTGTAATTCAGAACTGATATAATCGAATAATTCTTTTCTATTTTGAAGAGCGAAAAACAATGGATACTCTGTATCATAAATTTTATCTTTTGATTTTTCTTCCTCAGATTCCCAAGAATCTTCATAATCATCATCATGTGATGATCCAATAGGCTTACCATTTATTGTAATCTGATAATCTAATTCTTCTTTCTGGTTTCCTTTAGAAAAGAAAAATATCAAAGCACCGATTATGATAATGATTATTAGAAATTCCATAAATAGACCCCTACTTTGTTAATTTCTTAAATGCAACCCAACGAATAAACTCACCGGCTTGTCCGCCAACGTTTTTCAGGCGGGCGGACGGCGTGTTCATTCCACTAATTTTAATTATCTCACAAATCTTCATTTTGTCACCAAATCTCAAAACCACCGCACAAGTTTAGCCGTCCGGTGGAGTGGGGGTTAGAAAGCAAATTATTTTTGTGAGTGTTAAAATTATTATTTCCCCCTGATTACTGGAGTCATCTCGCTTTTTATTTTATCATATTCTTCTTGTGTAATGATACCTAACTCTAATAAATCTTTAGATTCTTTCAGTTTTTTTATGGCTTCTTCTCGTGTCATAGGTGCATTTGGACTGATTATTTCTCCTAATAAAAGGGCTTTTTCTAAATCCATAATTGTCCTTTTATTTGCTAATTTAGGAATATTAGGGTCTCTTGCAGTTACACCAACTATTAAAGGTGAATTTTTTGAAAGCTTGGTGTGATTAACCCATATTTTTTCAACAGTGAATTCAGTTCCTTGACTTGTAGCAGGAAGATAATTCATTCCACCCATTACTGCCATTCCCATCCCGCCTATTATGATGAAGGAAAATACTTTGTGAGCTCCAATATACTGTGTGTATTGGGAATCATCTGTTGATGGAGAGCCAACAATTAAAGTATCTCCTACCTTAATTAGAGTGCCATTTTTAGTTTGATAAGAATTATACTTTGTTGAATTTTTTATATTAATAGCAAACTCTATATCCTGTGTTTGTTCATAAGTAATTTCAGTCGCTTTATAGTTGTCAGTGCCGATGGCGTTCATTTCACTGGATGTGCTAACACAGGAGGTAGTGAATGATAATACACAGAATGTAAGTAATGGAATTGATTTTTTCATTTTATTGTTCCTTTTGTTTGTTGTTTAACAATTTATTTGCTTTCTAACGAATAAACTCACCGGAGGACGGCTTATCCAAACACGGTGCATTTGTAAAAACTCTGAACATTATTTTACCAAAATCATTCATTTTCGCTGCCAAGTTTAGCCGTCCGGTGGAGTGGGGGTTGGCCAACATTTGTATCATTCTTTAATCTTTCAATTTGATCTAATGCCATATTAACAAATTCTTCATCCTTCTCGATGCCTATGTATTGTCTTCCTAAACCTAAACTCGCAAATGCTGTTGTCCCAGAACCAATAAAAGGGTCCAAAACAATATCATTATTTTTCGTAAATAACTTTATAAACCAAGTTGGAAGTTCAAGAGGAAATACAGCACTATGAATTCTATTATTGCAAACAGTAGCAAATTCTAAAACATTAGATATATAATGTTCTTCTTCAAAAACAATTACATTATGAGGAAATACTTTTTTCCGATTTATCCAATTTGAAACATTTCTACCAAGTGTCCCATTCGTTTGTGAAATATGCCTTTTAAAATCTTTATCAGATAATGATTTAAATCGTTTGCTAGCCCAATCACCAACTGGAACTTTTACAGAATCTTGATACATTTTAAATTTTTTATTTTTTGAAAAATGCAAACATCTTTCCCAAGAATCTCTGAATCGATTAGGCCATTTTCCCGGAAATGAATTTTTTTTATACCAAACATATTCTTCAATCCAAAACCAACCCTGTTTTTTCATTTCTAATATTAACTCGAGAACATAAGTATCTCTTTCACCGTTCCGTGGATGTTCTTTAATGTTTAGGATAAATGAGCCATCATTTTTTAAAACACGAAACAATTCATTCGCAATAGGTAAAAACCAACTAACATATTCATTTGGGTGAATACTATCATAATACCCTTTCCGTTTATCAGCATATGGCGGAGATGTGATGATTAAATCTATTGAATTGTCGGGAAATATTTTGGTATCCTTTAATAGTTTAGCACTATCACAATTATAAATCGTGTTCGTTTCCATATTTTTCAAAATTAATTTTCCTTCCAAAAACTGAATTGCTCTATTTGGTTTACCCAAGTAGAAGATTTGGTGAAGATTTTAATAAACGGATTTCTAATTATTTCCATTAATTCAACATCAAATACGTTATTTGTGACAACGGGCAAGAGATAAAGATAATATTGATTTCTATAAAGTTTTGACTTTTCAATCTCATTTCGTGACCAATGAAATTTATAATCTGATAGTGATACCGCTTTCACTTCAATATATCTTTCTTTTTTATTCGTTTCCCAACTTTTAATATCGAACCCAGCGGAAACATTAACTTTTGCAACATGTTCAATATTTTTTGATAAGATGTCAAGTTCTTTTAACCTTTGTTTTTCAAACTCAATTATTTTTAATTCTGCCAAATACCCTATTTCTGCTTGATTATTCAAAAGAGAATTTAAGTTTTTGGGGGAAAGTGTTCTTGATTCAATTTGTTTAGACAGTAGATGAAGATATTTTTCATTTATTGCATAACAATTTTTATTCCTAACATGATAAACTAAATCCAAGTCTATTAAAAAATTTCGTAAACCACTTTCTTTTAATCGTTCTTTAACCAACGGTTTGTAAACAAAGGAACCGTTTTTTGAATCAAAATTTTGAAAATAATGCAATACATAATCTGCAAAATCAGAATTATCATTGATCGTTTTCTCAAATAAAAAGGAATTTAATTTTTCTTCATTTCTATAAGCTATTAAAAGCCGTTTTTCAACTAATACAATTTCATCATTTTTTCTAATAAAAAGTCCAATACCGTTTAAAAAATCAAATACAAATTCAAAATATTTTTCATTTTCTAAATATTTATTTCTAATAAAACTAAAATCATTACTTTTTGTTGAATTTTGAATTTCAATAAAAGTTTTAATTCTTCGCTTTGTAAGTTTTTCAAATATTTCCATCATTCCCTAAAAACATTCTTTCATAAGCTAACATCTCATCAAAATATTCAAACATATCTAAAGAGTATATATTAAAATCACCTTCAATGATTTGATACATCTTTTCCGATTTTTCTTCAAGGTTTGCGAGTATATCTGGCTCAATTGTGTTTTCGTATTGCAAAAAATAATAATAGGCTTCTTGATTTTCTGAACCCCCAACACGATGAATCCTGTCTAACGATTGAAGATATTGAGCGCAATTGTAGGATAAATCATAATAAACTGCATTATGACAAGTTTTGTGCAGAGAAATAGATTCTGAACAAGCAGCAGGATTAGCAAGTAAAATATCCAATCCGCTATCAGGATTTACAAACTCATTTCTAATTTTTTCTCTAGTTTGTTCTTCTTTTATTCCAGTTCTTTCCGTCGGCGTTTCGCCAATAATTTTTTTACATTGCCACCCGTTTGATTTTATTTCACTTTCAATGAGTTTAATGCTACCAATAAAATTTGCCCAAATGACGACTTTTTCCCCTTTTTGACGAAAACCGATTAACATGTCAATCAATTTGGATAGTTTGGCAGGTTTTTCCATTTCATCATATTTAAAAATTATTGATTTAAGGTTGGCTTCATCATAAAGCAAATCTTCTGAATATTCATCTATTGCTGTTTCAAGAAGGTGCGTATAAGATAAGCACTGTCTTAACCGGATCATACGACCTTTGCGCAGTTTTTCTACAAAATCAATATTTTGCAAATAATCATCTCTAGAATAATTACGAATATTTTTAATGATAGCCTTGTAAACTTTTTCTTCAAGTGGATTCATTTTTATATTAGAAATTTTATTAAATTTTTGGGGTTTTAACCCTAATTCTTTTTTGCGCACCCTATAGAATAAAGGACCAATTTTAGGATTAAGAATTTGAGTTGCTGAAATGAAATCTTTATTTTCTTCAAATAAGTTAAGTCTTGCTTTTTCATTTGAACTTAAAGGTTCATTATTGGGCCATAAAAATTCAAATATATTATATAAATCTGTATAACTTTTTGGGATAGGAGTGCCAGTAAGAACACAGCGGTAATTTGAATGTTTTGCAATTTTTAGAACAGCATTGGCCCAGTTGCCATTTATTTGTTTTATATAGTGAGCTTCATCAATTACAAGATAGGCATTTATTTTTTTATTTTTTAAAAATTTTGCTACATCATCTTGATCATTTAATAGTGTTTGAAAGGTTGTTAGATAAAGTTCGTGTGAATTTGTTGAATTATAATATTCTAATTTTCTGGAAATTTTATTGCCCCCAGCGAGTATTTTAAAATTTGGTTTTTTACCTAATACTAATTCAAACTCTTCACGCCAAGGGCCAAAACAGGCAGGTGGACCCACAACAAATAAAATATTAACCTTTCCTTCCAACCGAAATTTTTCATAAGCGCTTAATACGACGGTTGTTTTACCACTACCTGGCACAGAAAAATTCGCACCATTTTTTATAGATACAAGATGGTAAAAAGCTTTAATCTGATGATTTTTTAATTCCCTGCTTGGGATATGTTTTTTAAGAAACGCAAGATTTTCATTGAAATTAGATTTATCTATTATGCCATTTTTTATATTTGATGCAAACGAAACCATCTCTTGAAAATCATTTTCATTGGATAGAATTTTGTTTATAGAATGTTGGCAATTCTCGGAAACTGAAAAAGGGATATTAGATTTTGTTAAATATGATATTAATTTATTAAGGTTATTAAAATCACCAGTTATGGTTTTAGTTATTAAATCCTTTTTAAAACCCCAATATTTTATCTGACTAATATTCCGGGGTTTTAATACATTATCAGTATCCTTTATTTCAATTGTTTTACCATATAAATCAATGAACATTTTTTTGCACTGTTAACATTAATTGAAATTATCTTTCAATTGTTTTTTCCAATTTTTCTGTAAATGGTAAAATTGAGATTCTAATTCATCTGCAGTTTCTTTAATTTCTTTAGCAAGATTCATTGCTTTTTTCAAATCTGCTAGTTCTACAACATCAGGTTCCATATTCTCATGTTCTAGTTTTGCCAATGAAGCTTCTAGTAATGTTAATGATGTTTCTCTTTCTTTTTCATAATCAATGATTCTTTTTGCCTTTTTAACTTGATTAATTAATACAGAAGCATTTTTTTGACCCCAAACAAGGTCTTTCTCTTTTTCGTCCTTTTCGTTTCCATTTTCATCAAAACATTCTTCAGGATCTAGTTCCAACTCTATATCAAGTAATTTTACCAATTCCTTTTTAGCATGTTTGTTTTCCAACATTTTAGGTAATTGTCTCATTAGCATATGGACTTTTGGTAATTCTGGGAATTCTCTCTTTCTAATTATTTTAAAAGCGATTTCTTCAATATCCCCAATTTCATTCTCATCAATACCCATTTTAATTCTTTTATTAGGGTCGTTTAAGTTTTTCTTTACCCGTGCATAATAATCAATAAATGCTTCCCATCTACCTAACCGATCACCTGCACCAGATGAAACCGTCGAATATAAACCTGACCTATCTAAAATTGATAAATAGTCATCGACACATTCAAGGGGTTCAAGATACTCTTTTTCTAATTTATTTATGACTTTATTTATTTCTCGTGGTTGAAAGTCAGTATATTGAGGATCATCTATTAATTGCTCTTTCAAACTCATCCCTTTTTGCATTTTATATCTCATAGAGAGAGCTTTATCAAATCTAGTATATTCTGATTTACCTTGACTTTGTAATTGGTATCTATTTTCAATTTGCTCTATTTCTTTTAAAGTGGGTGGCCCCCCTTCATCCCCAATATTTGGCAAGATTACAACTTTCATTGTTGAATATTGATCATCACCTTCATCAATATATAATTTGTCCATTGCTACTTTTCTTCTGTTGCCATTTATCAAAAAACCGTCGCAGGTTATAATAGCTGGCTCTCTTTGTCCCACATGTTTTATTGAGTTGATTAGTTCATTGGTTTTTTCAGGGTCCTTTTTTAAAAGAAAATCACGCAAAATTTCTTGAGCTTCTTCACTTTTTTCTTTTAAAGTGCCTGTATCTTTTTCATAACTCATCACATCGGATAAAATCCGCCCATTATCTTTTCTAAATCTCAATAGTTCAGAAGGAACGCTAACCACGATACGCTCTTTGTTTTTTCTATGTTCATTCCTAAAATATATGACTTCGTTTGAAGGAGTGGCATCTTTTCGTAAACGAGAATTTATTTCGTTAGCAAAATCAACAATAATTTCTCTTATTGCTGGTCTTGTTATATTGTCATTTTCTGGCATTATACGATTCCTTTATTTAAAATTCTTGAATGTTGGCCAACGAATAAACTCACCGGCGGACGGCGAATCCATTCCACTAACTTTTGTTACTTCACAAATCTTCATTTTGTCTCCAAATCTCAAATTCACCGCACAAGTTTAGCTGTCCGGTGGAGTGGGGGTTAGCCTTAAACTTCGCTGTATCATTTTTTCTTAAAATCAATTGGGTTCAATATATTATCAAATTCTTCTTTATATAAAATATGATGTTCAGATAATACCCATTCATAAGGGGGATTATCTGGAGATCCCATACTTGGAGTCAATGATATTCTAAACTTATTTCCTTCTAATAATGAAAAAGTAAGTTTGCTGTAAGTTGGAGCATATTTACCAGTTAGGAGTTTACCAACCATCATAGGTGATACGGATTTAGCAAAGAATGGATTAAATGACGTTACATCAAGTGACATACCAGCATTCTGAAAAGATTCCAAAATCAATGAACCTAAATCTTCAGACTCGCCTTCATAAATGTATTCCAGTGTTAAGTCAAAAGAAACTTTACCCACAAGATAACTTGGAACTTTAATTGGATTACCCGTTGTAGGATGTGGAACGGTTGAAATACACCCGCTTACAGCAAAAGTGAGCAAAAGACCTGATGATATGATTTTTACATTTTTCATTTTATTTTCCATTGTTTAAGGCTAACGAATAAACTCACCGGCTTGTCCGCCGTAATGAAATGTAGGCGTGGAGGACGGCGTTTCTATTCTCAAATCTTTTGTAAAAACTCTCATCTTCTTTTTACCAAAATTCGTCATTTTCGCTGCCAAGTTTAGCCGTCCGGTGGAGTGGGGGTTGGCTTTGCCATTAACCGATGTATCCCATTTTGTAAAACAGCCATAGAAACGACCCACCTAAAACCACCAAAATTCCAATTAATAAATAAAGATTCATTTTTTGAGATTCTTCCAACTTTTTTTGAACCTGCTTTATTTTATTATCAAAATCATCTTTTAAATTTCTTTCAACTGAATCAAATCTACTTAACACATTTTGAATGCTCGAATTAATACCGCTAACAGTTGTATCTAATTTGTCAAGCCTTGTTGGAAAATCCACATTATTAAGTTTTTCCATCAAAGAATCAACTGCTATTAATAATGAAGAGGCCGCTTTGTTTAATTTCTTTGATTCTTTGACCGCACTATCAGTTGCCTTCTTTGAGTTTTTAATTAGGTCCTTCATTAATTTCTTTGTTTCACTAATTGTTTTTTTAGTTGTCTCTTTAGCGTCGGATATCATTTCAGATGCCGATTTAATTTTTGATAATTCTTGTTCTAATTTACCAAGAGATTTATTTAGTTCGCTTGTTTCAGGCATTTGCTATTCCTTTTAAAAAATTACTGTTAAAATCTTTCACCCAAATTAGGTGGTCATTTACAATTTCATTGTCTAAATATTTTGCGGACATAGAATCATATTCATTAGCAATATCATAATATTTTGAAAAATGTTCTAAATATTCTGTTCTTTCCCAATTTTTTAAATCAATGAATATTTTCCATCCTTTTCTCATATCGGTAATTGCATCCAATTTATTGTATTGGGGCATCAATAACCGTGAAAATGCTCTCATTAATAATAGGGCAGGGTTGTCGGGGTTTTCAACTAATAATCTATCACAAGCACCACGCAAATGGTTTATAGAATCAGGATCGCCATTTGTTTTTATAAGATAATCCCAAAGTAAATCAATAGTGTAATCATAAAGATAATTCCGCAAATCTGATGTGTATTTTGAGTCAAAATATGTATTTACAAATTCTTCAAAATCCCCATTGTTTAATCCTGATTGTATTGCTGATTCCATCACATTTATTGCTTCAAATCTTTTCGCCGCAATTTTTGAATAAACGAAGTCTGCCAAAAAACCACAGCATTTCTGAATGGCTGTATCACCCCGAAATTCATTTATTTGATTTGGAACCTTGTTTTTCTCTTCCGTTGAGACATATCTGCCTACATATTTTTTAAGAAAGTTTATATGGTCTTCATCCTTTTTTTTGGAAATGGTTGCTGTAATTGTTTTTGTTCGATAATCAACTTCATAATCATCAACTACACCAATGACCGACAATCTGTATATTGCTTTGAATGTGTCGGATTGATCTCGAATTTGGGGAAATAATTTTGAAATATGAACGATCTGTGTATCGCTAAATTCAAAATTATTGTTTGTTTTTTTCCAGTATTCTAAACCAAGATTTTGGATGAAATCTGATGTTGTGAAACAATAATTATTCGCTTTTAATATCATTGATTCTTCCCAAGAATTATCAAATTGACCAAGGTCGTCTGTAATTATCCTTGTTTTGTCGTTTGTAAATCCAACAACAACCATTTTTGAATTGTCGTCAATATTCATATTCGCAAGTATTTTTTCAAAACCGGGTTTTGGTTTTATTTTATCTTTACTTGAAAGCCAATCAAAAATATTTTTGTTGGCAGGGCAATTTTCTATTAGTTTGTCTTTTATTGCATTCAATATATTTTCTGATTCTTGTGGCTCTACAATTTTTCTATTATCCTTTTTCTCTGGATATATCATTAATCTTTTTAAATAAATGCTTCCATAACTTTCTCCAAAAGTTTCCCCATTCACATATAAAACAGGATTTCCATTATTATCTTTTAAATTCAATTTAAATGGGGTATCAATGTCTGCCGTTAACTCTTTTAAATCATCGATACCTTTTTTATATGGAAATGAAATTTCATTTAATAATTCCCACATAATCCGTTTTTCTTTTTCAATACCACGAAACGAATTATAATAGAAGGAAAGCATTAAACTTTTGTCGATAGTTATTTGAGTTTTTTCACCTTCTATTTGTTCAGTAATGGTTGTTGGGGAATATAGTATTGAACAGAATGCATTCTCTTTATCTCTACCAGCACGACCTGCTTCCTGATAAAATGATTCAATGGATTGTGGCATATTAAAATGAACGGTGAAGCGGATATTTGGTTTATCAATTCCCATTCCGAATGCTTTCGTTGCAACCAATAGGTTTAAGTCATTTTTTTTAAAATTGTTTTGGACTTCATCTAAATCAATTGAATCATCATCCCCCAAACTACCGGCATAGACACCTGTTGTATTTTTTAATTCTTCGAATTTTGAAATAATTTCTGATTGTATATTTAGAACACCAAATTTCCAACCAACATGTGGGCAGAAAATCAAACCGGAATTCTTATAGTCAAGTTCTGGTGATAAAAACTCGTCTATTGATTCATGTTTAAAACTTTTACCCCACTCTTTTTCAAGGTCTTCACCCCAGTTTTTAGGTGGTAATTCTTTTAAATATTTGTGGAGTGCATTTTGTTTGTGGTCGGCGACCAATCCCTTGATATTGTAGTTTCCTTCTGGGATTTCCGGCACACCTACATCAATAATTTCAAAATTTAACTCTTTCCTTTCATATTTTGCCGGTGCGACAATCGCAGATTCATCATTGATTTCTAATTCTCTTTGAACATCTGCCAAAACATCAAAGGAAGCGGTGCCTGTTAATCCAAGAATTGGAATATTATCGGATAGTGTTTTACAATATTCTCGCGTATTTTGACCTAATCGTAAATATGAAGTCCTAAAATCGTGACCCCATTCTGAAACACAGTGTGCTTCATCAACCACGCAATAAGTAAAAAAGGTGTCAGTCATTTGTCTTAAATAATCTCGAAATTCAGGTATTTGTAACCGTTCAGGTGAAATAAAAACAAATTGATAAAACCCTTTCACCATTTTTTCACTTTTATCTTCACGCTCAATCGGTGTTTTAATGGATGAATTAATAAAAACAGTAGAATCCAAACCTGCAATTTTCAAATTATCATTTTGATCTTTCATTAACGACTTAAGTGGATCAACGATTAATACGATCCCCGGTTGTAGCAATGCTGATAATTGATAGGTAAGTGATTTACCTGCACCTGTTGGTAATAGGGCAATAACATTTTCTTGTTTTAATGATCTTCGTAAAATATTAACCTGTCCTTCTCGAAATTTTTCTTTACGGAAGATATTTTGCAAAAAATAAACTAATGCTTTGGGTTGCTCTTTTTCTTCTACTTTATAAGCAATTGGTTTTGAAGATTTAATTAATCGTGGTTCTTTCTCTGAACACGACGATCTTATTGTAATGATATTGCCTGTTTTGATTTTTTCAAGAAAAGATTTATCAATTATGCTAAAACCAATTCTTTGTAAAACGGACACATCGAAAAGTAAATCAAATGTATAGTTTTTTGCTGGATTAGCATATGAATCAGTTTCCACTTCATTATTTAGTTGGCAATTTGAAAATTCTTCCGTTGTGAAAATTTTATATTCAATTTTAGGAAGTTTTCGATTGTTACTTTCTAACTCAAAGATATTTAAAAACAATTGTTTTAAATCTCGAACAGCTAAATCTGCACAAGGGACATCTCTTTCAATAAACCCAAATTTCCATACTTTGGTATTTAAATCAAGAATCCCCTGTGAAATCAAATGAATAATAGTTTTTTGAATTCTTGCTATACCAAAAGGAGAGAGCGCAACTTGCATTCCTTCCAAACCATCTTCATAATTCCAAATTGGTTCGTTGAAGTTCTCTTTAATTTGATCATAATACGGATTATCAAAAAAATCTTTAAGGTTGTTTATTTTTTCAGCGGGAATGTTAGTTACTTCGTTAGTGTTAATTCTCACCGTTTCATACCAACCAGTTTTTTGAATCAAACTATCTCGTTTTTCATCAAGCCGTTTTTGTTGTTCTACTTGATGTTGAGAACCGTCAATTTCTATTACAATACCATTTTTATAATCTTTTGTTTCTGGAAATTGAACAGAAAAATCAACTTGCTGTTTGTAAAAATCATTTTTTAATGGACCTAATTGTTGATTGTATTTCTTTTCAATCCCAACTGGAAAATCCAAAATTGAATCAATTGTCCGCTGTGTTTCGATTAATTGGCAAACACTATTACCAAAATATTCTGGTAATGAAAGTTTATAAAACAATTCTTCATACTCGCTACCGAAATGCTCTTCCCAAGAGTCAAAATTCTGTTGAAATTCTGATACATTTTTCAACCTTGGATCAACTATAAAAAGTGAATTATAAATAAATGGTTCTAATAATTCGTATCTATCATCTAAATCATCATTCAATGTAAAATTTAAATCACCAGTTTTTTTGTGGATTCTCTTTTTGGTAATATTTAATGATTTTGTAATTGATTCTTCAATGAAAACAGAAGAAAAGGTTGGTAAGCCACGGGACAATAAATTTTCTAAAACAGCAATAAGAGAATCATCGTTTTCGTTATTTTCATCATCATTTCTGATTTCGATTTCAAAAACAGAAAGAGATTGTAATAAAGAATCTAAACCAATTTGAAATTCAACATTTTCAAGAAGATTCTTGGTTGTTTTTAAAATATATCCTGCGTGTAGTTGCTGTTTCATAAATCAAATATCAATTCTTTAGCATAAATCCTTTTGGAATTTTATTCGATATTCGTTTATGGTATGGTGAAATAAAGAGTTTTGTTATGAGACGACCGCCTGAATCAAATATTTTATAAATATCAATTGCATTCTTAATATTTTCAGTTTTTGTAGATCCTTCTCTTTCCCAATGTATTTCACTACCATCAATTGTAACTAATTTTTTCAAATAAACTTCGTTAGAGATTATTCCTTGAACGGGAATAGGATTTGTTACATCTAAACCAAATTCACCAAAACCTTCAGGTATCTCATCCAAATCATAACCTGTATCACCAGCGAAAACACCTTTTGAGAGAATGTCAAGTATGTTATCATCCCCACCGTGAGTTTTTTTTAGAAACTTCTTTTGTAAGAAGTCATATAGTTTTTCTGTGTCGCTTTCAGAAAAAATATTATCATCACGTTTTAAGACATATCTTTTAATGTTTTGTTTGCTTTTATCAGAAGCAATATGAAAATATGATGCAGCATAAATATATTGCATTTCTAAATTAGATAATGAATAATCATGATTTAATGTTTCTGATAATTGGCTCACATCTTTTGCAATTTCGATTTTTCCACCAGGAAAGATTTCATCAAAAAGTTTTCCTAATGTTTCTTCTTTTTCTTTTTTCTTTTTGAATAAATTAAACAGTCCCATAATATATTTTCCCCCGTTTGAGTGTTATCGTTTTATGGCAAGCCAACAGTAAATATCCGGCGTAAAAGTCGTCATATTACTCTCAGGCTTCTCATAAACACACGTTGTTATACGGCGTA
>ENA-OREN01003811-OREN01003811.1-marine-metagenome-genome-assembly--contig:-NODE-3811-length-13708-cov-2.770156_pt1 | contig 13708 bp, 11 predicted proteins | sample MGYA00248624_ERZ508555 | MGnify/ENA primary metagenome ERZ508555 (study PRJEB26222, sample SAMN06267773) | marine metagenome | isolation source: Saanich Inlet, British Columbia, Canada | place...
TAAAGAATAAAAAATACTCCCTACTAATGCGCTTACCTAATAGAATATATGTAAATAATGCGATAGCCATTGCTAACATATAGAATGGCTGAATACCGCCTTCCAAAATTCCAAATGAAAACCAAGGAAATAGAGAGGATATAAGTGCAAAATTGTAAATATTCATTAACCGCATTATTTTAATATTGTATTGATAGTTTTAATAATTGCTTCATAACGATTATTGTATTTACCAAATTTAGAAACAATGTATTTATTCCCTTCAGAAAGATAACTATCATCATTAACTTTTTTTGAGGCATTAATAATAGCTACTGCGCATGATTCAATAGAATGAGGGTCGCAATAGTAAGCATATTTTCCTACTATATCTGAATTAAATACTTTATCTGAAGTAACCAATGGTTTCTTAAAGTATAGAGATTCAGTGCATACAGAAGAAAACACTTCCAATACACTTGGCATAAAAACAATATCGCTTTTAATGTACAGGTCAGGCATATCAAAATATTTTTGCTGCCCAATATAGGAAATTCCAATATTCTCATTATTAAAAAGCTTTTTTTTACTATCAAGTGTGCCATCTTGTTTATCAATTGTAACAATAAAATGAACTTTAAAATTTAGCTGCTCTAAATAACGCAATAAACCAGGAATAATATGGAATCCTTTGTGAGGGTATTTTTCGAACGGGCATAATACTTGCAAGGCATTCATATTATTATAAGACTCGCTATTTTTATTAAGAGTTTTTTCAAGATTAAAGCCAACAGCATTTGGTATGACGACAGCCTTATCATGACTAATTTTTTTCATAAAGTTTCTTTTACTTCTTTCTGTCTGAAATAAAAAATAGTCTGCTTTTTTTATATAAAATTGCTGATATTGTGTGTGAAAATATCTAAGAATAAAGCTTAAAATATTTCGTCCGAAAAAAATATCTTTTGCTGAGGCAAATAATATATATGGATTTGAACAACCCATAAGATGAAGCTGATTAAAATTTATATAAGCTGGGCCAGCCATGGTAAATATTATGTCTGGATTGATTTTATTTACACATTGCTTAATTTTAAATCGTATTAAAAGCGATTTTGACGGACTAACATTATAAATTATCAGTCTATCATCAGGAATATCATATATTTCAATAATTTTATAAACAGCGCTTGATACTAAATAATAGTATTGATTATCGGTATCATTGTTTAACGTGGAGATGATAAAGTTGGCAGAATTCTGAATAGTTCCACCTTTGATATTTGTTGTGCAATTAAATAGTATTTTATTCATTTTATTTAGTGGTTATCTTTGTGGAGAATTCTAAATATTTACTTCCAACATGTGATGTTGTAAAAGTTTCTAAATAATCTTTTGTCGCAAGTTCCAAATTATTTTCTTGCATAAAAGTACCTATAACCGCTTTTGACATACCCTCAATGTCTCCATCTAAAATCAATGTGGCATTTGTTAACGGCAGCAATTCAGATGCTCCTCCAACAGATTTATAAGATATTAAATTATTACAATATGCCAAGCCCTCAATAAATACATTTCCAAAGCCTTCAAACTTAGAGGTGTTAATAATGCAGTCAGATTCAACTAATAATTTTGGCACATTATCGCAATAGTTCACCATGATAACCTTATCAGAAACTTGATATTTTTCAATTAATTCTAAAACTTTACTTTTTTCAGGGCCATCGCCAACAATTAACAACTTACAATCTGGTATTTTCTTTGCAGCCATTATGAAGACCTTTATTGCATGATCAACTCTTTTTTGTGGCACTAGTCTTCCAATAAAAATAATTGTTTTCGATTTGTTTTCTGCACTAAAACTCTCACCTTTAAGTAAAAATTTTTTAGTCTGATAATCATCATCAAGCACAGGATTATTTATTATTACAGTTTCCATATTGGTAAGATTAGCATTCACAAGGCGTATAGTCGACTTCATAGTTGCGTTAGAATTGAATATTATTCCGTCACAATTTTTAAGTGAAAAACGCTGCAAAAGAAGAGTCATACTAGCAAAATAAGAGGCAGGCTCTTGATACACATTTGCAATGCGACAAATTAACTTATGCGATTTTTTTGTAAGAAAAAACTTAACAAAACTTGCAGTAAAAATTGAACTTGATAATGTTGCGATAACAATATCAGGGTTTCTGCATTTTAAATATTGATAATACTTAAAACAACTCAAATAACCATAACTAGCACTCAAATATTTTATATTTGGATTAGTGTCGTGCTTCAAGACCCCTTTGTTTGTTGCACTTACAAGCTCCACATCATGACCCGCATCTGAAAAATGCTTTAGCAGTCTTAAAAAAACCCTTTCTGCTCCGCCATTTCCAAGCCCTGCAATGAATAATGAAATTTTCAAAATATTCTCTCCCTATATCTCAATAACGCAGCTCATCAATACACTGAAGAAAGCTTTTATCATATAACGGAGTCTCATTAATCTTTCCAGGCAAATCTACTATCTTTACATCAATACCCAATATGGCGGCCTCAATAGCTAACGAACTATATGTAACATATACTCTGGAAACTTTTGATAAGATCTTTTCAATACCATCCACCTCTATTTTCAAATTTTTTAAATACAAAAAATTATCAACATAACGATTATCCCCTCTAGGGTGTGTTTTTAATATAAATTGACATTGCTTATTATTTAAAATCAAGTCAACCAGCGACTTCATGAGAAACTCCCCATCATGAAGGCCAGGTGCAATTAAAAATAGATTGGGCACTGTATTATTTCTATTGATATTTTTTAGGTAGGACAATCTATAAATCTTTTTCATTACTTGAACATTATTGTATCCAGACGATTTATATATATTAGCAGAATGTCGATCTTCCGCCAAAACCGTATTTGGCACTGGAAATGAATTAATAGCATCCTTACAGTTTAATAATTCGTTATTTGCAGTCATGTATAGCAACTTCCTACTTGATGCCGGACCATGTTGAAATCCAATTAAATGCGTATCCGGTGATTCAATTTTAAAAGTATAAGTAAACATTCTTCCATATGTGTACTCATGCAAATAATAATAAAAAGAAGAAATTCTATGAGCCTTAATAAACCTACTTAAAGGTTTTTTCCACATTAAAAGCCTAGGTATTCTTGCCATTGAGAACTTTAATTCATTTTTAATATGGGCCGACATATCAATATCATTTAACATGTATTCTTTTTTTAGCAACTTACGAAATTTTTTTGATATGCTAAATATTGAAATAAATGATTTCATTACATCTGAAATTTTCAGATAACGATCTAGTATATAAATATCATCACGAGTGGATAAAGAGTTAATATATTTCATAAAATTAAAAATACCTACATTTTGATGAAAACCATCGGTAATAATATTAACCAAAAAGTCTTTACCTTCTGCTAATTCTGCATACTTATCCTCTTTCATCTTATAATTTAAGTGTAGTGGATATCTAGTCAGGAATAGCTTATCTATTTTTTTTACACTTTCGAAAGGCTTACTATTGTCAAATAAACCTCTAAAGAAAACACTGATAAGCGTTTTACCAAAGAAAACTACATGCTTAGCACCCAGTTTAAATAGTTTATATTTTTCAACTGCTAAACCGATTGATTGACATTGAACCCCTGTAGAAATTGACTCTATCATAGTATAAAACTCAAATGAAGTATTATCGACCACTATGCGGTCAATATTATTATCCAAGATAAATGCCCTTATCAGTATGGCGCTACAATAATCAGAATAAGTTGAAAAAAATTCACTTCTTTTGCAAGAAAAATCACTTAAAAAATATAGTGATAATTTCTTATCAAGAATTAACCCTTGAGCAATAAAATTTTTATTCTGACTATACACATATTCAGAATAACTCTTTATATTCTTTTGGGCTATATTGTTTAATAAAACACTATCATTTATATTATTAATACTAGAGTTTACAATACTACCCAAGTGTAAATTATAAGATGAAGCAGTATCGCCATCTCTTATTGCAATTTTTTTATTACTTGTACCTCCATATATATATATAACATGCATTTTAATTTTATCTTTGCTGATTATAGTATTCTGGACTGGGCAGGAAGCTCATTTCAAGCTCAACTCTAGCTTTTGATTTCTTCCACTTCCCGGACTCATTAAATTGACTATCTGGCGTCTTCCAATGCTCACCGTATCTGTGTATAAGAAATTCATTTATATCCTCTGGGATGTTGACGCTAATTCCGTAAAAGTCTATTTTTTTTAAATTAAGAAAATATTTCTCTGGAAATTGATGATATATACATGTTGATGTTTTAAGGTGAAAATGCAGATATTTATCAAAAAAAAATTTAATCATTTTTTTTGGTATTAATCTAGAAATTCTGACCCATTTTTTTGTATTTGGATTGTATAAATTTCTTAAGATAAATATAAGTCTTTTTTTTAATGAATTATAACTTCCTTCAGGTTTTTGAATCCACCTCATGTAGGCAAAACCTTCCATTCTTGTATATAGATAGATATCAACATCAAATAAGTCATTATTATGTTCTGAATCTACTTTTAATTGAATTATGTTATCCAAAAATGGAAAATCTTTTTGAATAACGACCTTGTAGCCTTTTGAGCTAAAAAAATTTATAAATTGATCTGGGTTTGGCATTTTTTCACGCCAAATACCGATATCTACATCATGCTCCCACTCAAAAACCTTTCCATCTCGATATGCTGAAAGAGCCGTCCCAGCTTCAAGCCAATAATCAACCCCATTCTTGTTGAAGAAACTATCGATTAATAAAAGACTATTCTCAATATTATTCAAAACTTATTTTTTTTGAAATTGAATAGAGATATATACCTATCTTTTTATCCAAATAATTACCAAATATTTTATAAATCACCCTGTTAATAAGTTTAAATCTCCTTGGTATAAACTCATTAACATGATCCCTACACCTACTCCTTTTAGATACAATTGTTTCAAGACCACTATTTCTAAGTAACAAGCTTAAACCAGAAACACTAAATGACTGCATGTGTTGAGAGTGTAAAAATATAGCATGACAATCTGGACATACACGCTTACGAGTTGTTAAATCCTCCTCAAATCTAGTTGTAAGTAAAATCCTTCCATTTTTTTTCAACAATCGATGCATTTCATCAAATGTAGTTTTTAGCTCATTATCAAACAGGTGCTCGATGGTTTGAGTAGAAATAATTACATCAAACTCCTCATCTTTAAAGCTTGTACTTTCTAGTGAACCGACACTAAAACCAACATCTGGAAATTTTGATTGTGATATTTCAACACGCTCTTCAGATAGATCTACTCCATAACATTTACAGTCAGTATTTAGCCTAAGAAAATCAATAAATTCTCCAGACCCGCAACCCATATCCAATATCTTAATCTCTTCTTTTGGCCGGCCAATATCTTTAATTATTTTATTAACCTCTTTAAGTAGCCATCCAGAAGCTTTGACTGAAAACCATGGGCTGACTGGAGTTATATTTCCAAATATGTCCCAATATTCTGAAACTTTCTTTTTATCCCAAATAACTTCGTGTGAATTGTGCATATCTAACCTTTCTATTTTCTGTGAATTTAAAACTGATAATGACTCATTAACTCTGAAAAATTATCATGTGCATCTAATTTTTCTTTATTTTTTCCTAAATAATTTATACCTATAAAATCAATACCACTTAATTTTGCTGCATAAAAATCATTTTCAGCATCGCCAAAAAATACAGCGCCGCTCCTATCAAGTCTGGTTTTATTTAAAATTTTCTCTATATTTTCAACTTTGGAAGATGGTGAGCCATAAGTAAATTGAAAATACTTTTCTAATTTTCTTAGTTGAATAATTTTCTTCAATTCATCTTCTGGAGTTGCCGAATTAACAGCGCATATAATTTTATTTTTTCTGCAATACTCTAAGAAATTAATAGCACCTTTTATTTCATTCGAAGAAACAACTTTATCTACAACTAACCTAGAAAACTTTAATGATAAAGATTTTACCTCACTATCATCAATCACTATTCCAAGGAAATCCTGATGATAATAACGAAATTTATCAAACCTACTCATACCTCCATTATTTTCATGATGCTCAATTACCTTGTGCACAATATCATTGCCGTATGCTTGATATAAATCTTTAAAAGCTTGAGTTTTAACTTGTACAGAGTCCGCCAAAACCCCATCAAAGTCAAATATATAAATATTTTTTTTACTTAGATTATGCAAAACAAATTAATCAATCTACTATTTTAGATTTGTCGCTAGATATCTCTTCCACTATATCGAGAATTCCTTGACCAATATCAACAAATTCTAATGGAACTAACTTCATTGCTCTTTTGGGGGTGTATCTATATGGTGTAGTCTCATAATGAGACTTATCAACATCTTCATCTTTAAAATTAGCATTATATTTAACATTTGCGATTTCAAAAATCATATTGATAAGAGTTTTTGAGTCTAGTACCTGATGTCCTGTTACAGTAATAGCTTTATTTTTATGCTTATCATCCAATACTTTTACACTTAATATTGCAGCGTCAACAACATGGATATATTCTCGCCTTTCTCTACCCGTCCCCCTATAGTCCAACCTCTCTTCTTCAACAACTTGACTAACATACTTACGCAGCCCATTCCATTCTTGCGCTCTAGGTCCATATAAAGAGCCGTATCTTAACATTGTGTAATCTAGTGAAAACTCTTCACTATATGCCTCAATAATTATTTCTGCACACTGTTTGCTTACTCTATAAAAAGAGCCGTGAGAGCTGTAAACATACATTGTTGACGCATAAACAAACCTTTCAATTTTTGAATTAACAGCTTCTTGCAATACATTTGAAATCCCCATGACATTCATATTAATTGTATGCTTAGGATCATCCTTTGTATCTCCAATGTCGGCAACACCTGCAAAATAATAAACAACACTTACGCCTATCATTGCTCTTTCTAATTGCTCTTTATCAAAAATATCACCAGTAATCATCACCTGGTCTGGTCTCAAATAAGGAGACACAATACAATCAAAAATACTAACTTGATAGCCTTTATTAGATAATTCGTCAGCAGTATGACTTCCCATAAAGCCAGATCCACCAATTACCAATACTTTTTTTTCACTTATTTTATTCATTACAGACCCTCACGCTGAACCGCGTACTCCTCCTCAGGAACACCGCCTTCTTGCAGCCCTTCTAGAAGAAAATGTACAGCCTCATTAGTTGCCTCTATCTCCATTTTCGTTCTACAATCTATTGACATTGAACCCATGTGCGATGTCAGAATACATGTGTCGTATTGGGTTAACTCTCCACTATACGGCTCTTTTTCAAAAACATCGATAGCCGCACCAGAAATTTTTTGATCCTTTAAGGCGTTAGCAAGATCTTTTTCATTAATAATACCACCTCTTGCAGTATTAATTAAATACACGTCACTCTTCATATTGTTAATTTCCTTTTCAGAAATCATATTTTTTGTTTCTCCCGTCAATGGAACATGTAAAGAGATGATATCTGATTTCTCATATATTTCATTTTTACTAACATACGTAATACCTTTAACAGGATTTTCTCTTATATCATTGCAAAGAATATTTGTAACACCCAAAGCCTTAAGATGATTATATGTCATGGTGCCAATTCTCCCCATTCCAATTAATCCAATAGTACAGTTAACTATACGCTTGCCGAAAAAGCGATTCCACTTTCCTTGATGTAGTTGTATATTTGATTCATGTGTATGGCGCAACAATGAGTACATTAACCCTATTGTAATCTCTGCAACTGCTGGTGCTGGTGCATCTGGAGTATAAGAAACAATAATACCTTGTGCTTGTGCTTCCAGTAAATCAACACTATCTAAGCCAATACCCACTCTGGAGATCATCTTTAAATTAGTCGCACTACATATCACCTTCTTACTGATAGTTTCAGTGCCAGCAATAATTACATCAAAATCAGTTACCATCTCTGCCAATTCATTTTCAGTTAACTTCTTATTCAATGGATTAATTAGATATTCAATATTGTTTTTATCTAATAATTCTAATGGAAGGTGGTTTTTATTTGCAAATGGAACCGTAGTTATAAGAACTTTTGGATTTTTTTTATTCATCACTCTAAATTTATCAATACTCTCTTAATTTGTTGAAATTAATTTTACACACTCAATTGTTTAACTTTTATAATCCCTGACAAAACCTATATTTCCATACACACCTTTATGATCTTTTAATTCAATCTCAACAAACCCATATTTTTTTACCAAATCTCTAATTTTATCTTCGTTGTCATTTTTTTCAATCAAAATTGTTTTTAATGTTGGGTTATTTAACACACTCTTCTCCCCTCCTAATAACACCCTATAATCAATTCCATCAACATCAATTTTAATATGGTCTGCCAGCTTAATATGATAAGACTCAACAAGATTGTCTAGTGTCTGAGTAAATACAGTTAAACTTTTATTAAAATTTCTCAAAACCGATTTATCATCGACACTATGCCCGCTAGTTCCACTCTCTATTGAGGTTAAGTTAAAATTACTTATTTCAACTTTATCAGATAAGGCGATATTCAGCGGCACTATTACTTTATCGAAGTCATTTATCATTATATTCTTAAACAACATATTAAATGTTGATGGTAAAGGCTCAAAAGAATAAATTAGGCAGTCTTTTTTTAGATGTGCTGCTGAAACTAAAGATACCGCACCAATATTGGCGCCAATATCGTATATGGTGTCACCCTTTTGATAATATTTTGTAACCCATTCACAAGTCAACCTTTCTTTATTACAAAATTGCGCTCTACTATGATCCTTTGTTCTATCTACAATAACTTTTATATCCAAAGATGTAGGCATCTTTGTTGTCAACCTTAACTCTTGCTTTAATGAAGACGAAAATATTATTGGCGCCTTACTAAGCACCATCCCCAAAAACATGCCAATATACTTTAACGGCTTATATGTCAAATATCCCGACAATTTACTATAATAACTCGCTAGCCTACGCTTCCATATATTCTCTGAATTATACCAATTTTTTTTGTATTTCATATTAAAGCCCCTTAAGCTTATTGTAAATATCACTTGCCACCACTTCTGATGCACATTCAAGTGGATTGTAATACTCTTTATATTTTGAATACAGTAATAAAATTACCTCTTCACGTTGATTTAAAATAGATTCAACATGCTGACTAAACCGCTCCTTAGAGCTTGCACCAAGAACTAAGCCTGCATATCTCAATTCAAATACAGGCTCCCCATGTTTATCTCTTAAAGCATCGTTATTATCATACAAATCTAAGTTAGACAAATCAAGATATTCTATTGTAGGTTTATTAATTGCCAACATATCCGTACCAACACCAGAGTAAAATGAAACAGCAAAAATTGCTTTATTACCTAAAACAAATGGGTGTCTATCAGAGTATATCCACGTTTTCCCGTAATTTTTCAAACCCAATGCCTCTGAATATATACGGCCATCTATACCATCAAGAGACTCTTTTGGATGTGATTTTACAATTAGCTTTAGATTATATTTCACGCATATTATATCATGCATATTTTTTAATGCTTTTTTCTTTCTTTCTACTGTATTGTATGGAGATGCAGGCCTCCCAATAACAAAAACAAATGGCTCAAATTTTTGCTCTTTAAGAGTGTGAGACTCATTAATAACAAAATCAATCCAATCTTTGTCATGCCTTGGAATACCAACACGAACTATATTTTCTTCCATAATCCCAAAACATTTTTTATATCCGTTTGACTCTAAATTTGACATGCTATAAACAACAACATCCGATCTTTTTTTAACAAATTGTTCGCAATTAAAAGCAGACGCTACCCAAAGTGCATTTAAACCATGGAATATAGAAAACTTATGAACATCTTGAAGTTCGTTCCTTAGCTCTTTATTTACAGTCTTATTTTCTATATGACCATCTATGTCTAATAGAAACATATATTCCCAATTATTTATCTTTGTTGGTATGGATTCTATCTTTGACATACTAATATTATTCTTTGACAACGGCATAAGCAAATCATTTAATGCACCAGCTCTATTATCGATGGAAATTAGAATTGACGTTTTGTCAGAACCACTAATATTTATATCATCATTCCCAATGACAATGAACCTAGTCGTATTATCAGCACTATCATGTATGTTGTTCTTTAGGATATCAACCTTATAAACAGGAGAACAATTCTTGCTGGCTATAGCAGCAGAGTTTTTAAGTATAGAAACTTTTTGAACCGCAGCTGAATTACTGGTAGTGAAGATTCTTCTGACATCTGGCATATTTTTGTTGAGCCATTGATTACATTGTAAAAAAGTTTGTTCATGAGCATAAACCTTCTTAATCTGGCTAACCTTTTTAGAAGAGGATAATAAGCAATGCTTAATATCAAGATTTACTTCTCCACATAATCGACTATTGTCTTTGATTAGATGTTCAATAGTTTCTTTTATGCTACCTTGATTTGAGTTTTCAATAGGAACAATTCCATAGTCCACATTTCTTTTGGATACATCATCAAAAATCTCAGATATAGAATTATTAAACTTAATCTCTACTGATGAACCAAAAAACTTAGTTAATGCAAGATTACTATATGATTGTTCTGGTCCTAAACAACTTACTTTTAAGCTTGTTTCTAGCGATAGACATGAAGATATAATCTCTCTGAATATCGACTGTAAGTGCGTAGATTGTAGTGGGCCTGTATTGATTGATCCTATCTTTCTGAGTATTTGAGCTTCTCTCTCCGGCCTAAATATATCTTTCTTTTGGGACGACGCTTTGGCTTTTTTAATTTTTTTTGCAAGTTTTGCACGCTCATTTAAAGTTTTGACAATCTGTTTGTCAATCTTATCTATAAGGGTCCTAATTTTTTTTAAATCTTCACTCATCGCTTACAATTGTTTCAGTTGATATTGCCACAAGCTTTTCACCATCCTGTAAAACTTGCAATCTAACTCCCTGTGTATTTCTTCCAATTATAGGCATATCATTTATAGATATCTTAATAGTTTTGCCCTTGTTTGTAATCATAATTATTTGGTCATCAGGGCCAACATTGACTGCACCAACAACTTTTCCATTACGGGTACTTGTTTTGATGCCAATCACTCCAACACCACCTCTTTTTTGAGTATTGTAATTTTCAATAGAAACTCTATTTCCATATCCATTTTCAGTAACAGTGATTATCTCTCCTCCGCAAGGTTTTATTATAGAAACTAGTTTTGAGTTCTTCGACAAATTAATACCTTTTACACCCAATGTGCCTCTGAATCTTTCTCTAACATCAGACTCTGAAAATTTAATTGCCTTACCATTATCGGCAACTAACATGATTAGGTCGTCTTTATCTGTATAATGTGCGCCCAGTAAAATATCTCCTGGTTTAAGCAGAATTGCTTTCAAGCCTGTAGTACGTATTTTCTTAAATAAATTAATAGGAATCTTATTAATCATTCCATTTTTTGTTGACATGAATAAATAAGCATCTTCATCAAATGAGTTCACTACAACAAAAGTGCTAATTGATTCATTACTTTCAAGTGGTAATACATTATTAATCGGTCTACCTCGAGCTTGTCTACTTGGGTCAGGGATATCAAAAGCTCGTATCGCATAGACTTTTCCTAATGTTGAAAAACATAATATAATATCATGCGTATGAGCTTGGCATAACAGTTTTGCCTCATCGCCATCCTTGAATTTTGTTGCATTGATTCCTCTTCCGCCCCTTTTTTGACTCTTGAAGTCAGCAGCTGGGAGACGTTTAACATAATCAGCTTTTGTTAAGACTACTATAATATCTTCTTTCTTAATCAAATCCTCTTTTCTTAACTCTCCCTCATCATTTGAAACGATTGATCTTCTTGATTCACCATATTCTTTTTTTACATCCTCAAGCTCGTTTTTCATTACACTATCAAGCTCTTCTATATTAGTAAGAATTTTAATATAAGCTTTAATCTCATTGATTGTTAATTCATAATCAGTAAATATTTTTTCTTGTTCTAAACCAGTTAGTTTTTGAAGTCTTAAATCTAGTATTGCTTGTGCCTGAACTGGTGATAATTTATATAATTTTCCATGCAAACCATATTGAGAATCACTCTTAATAAAGACATTAGTTTGCTTATCTACGATACCCAAATATTTAGTTAATTGACCAGGCTCCCATTTTTTTGATATCAAGGCAGTCTTTGCTTCAGACGAGTTTTTTGATTTTTTAATCAACGCGATTATCTCATCGACATTTATTAATGCTACTCCAAGACCTTCAAGTATGTGTGCTTTATTTTTGGCTTTATCAAGATCATGAAGCGTTCTTTTTGTTATAACTTCTCGCCTATGTTTAATGAACTCATTTAATATTTCAGTGAAACCTAATGTCTTTGGTTCACCATCAACTAGACAAACCATATTCACCGAATATGATGTTTGAGCATTAGTATGTTTATATAAGGCTCCCAATAAAACCTCATGTTGCTCTCCACGTTTCAATTCAATAACCAATCTCATTCCATCTCTATCTGACTCATCTCTCAAATGACTAATTTCATTAATTTTTTTATCTCTTACAAGCTGTGCGATATTTTCAATTAATCTAGCTTTGTTCACTTGATATGGTAATTCTGTAAATACAATCGATGTTCTATCATTATCTTTTTTCTCGATAACATGCTTTGCTCTAATCTTAAAAGAACCTCTGCCATTAAGAAGTGCATTTCTGATACCGCCATCATCTTTTATTTCACCATATGTTGGGAAGTCTGGACCTTGAAGACCGCTCACTTTTATTAATTCATCGATATTATTTTTATCTGATAATAATGGATTATTAATTATGGCAATTGTTGCATCAACAACCTCAGTAAGATTATGTGGAGGTATATTTGTTGCCATACCAACAGCAATACCTGTAGACCCATTAACTAGTAAGTTGGGTATACGCGTTGGTAATACAGTGGGCTCTTTTTCAGAACCATCATAGTTAGGTGAAAAATCAACAGTATTTTTATCAATATCTTGTAATAACTCTTGAGATAATTTTGACATTCTAACTTCGGTATATCGCATAGCAGCTGGAGAGTCCCCGTCTACCGAACCAAAATTACCTTGTCCATCAATTAGCGGGTGTCTCATTGAGAAAGGCTGAGCTAATCTTACTATCGTGTCATAAACAGCAGAGTCACCATGAGGGTGGTACTTACCTATTACATCACCAACAATTCTTGCAGATTTTTTATAAGATTTATTCCAGCCGTTATTCAGTTCATGCATAGAAAATAGAACTCTTCTGTGGACAGGTTTTAAACCATCTCTAACATCTGGTAATGCCCTACCTACTATTACGCTCATAGCATAATCTAGATAAGATTGTCTCATTTCTTGCTCGAATCTTATTTCTTGATTTTCTGGCATATATTGCTGATATTCATTTATACGTTATTAAATAACTATTTTATCATAAACCTTTGGTATACACGACATAATTTATAAGATAGCTAGAATAGCTTTTAAATGGATATTATGGGTATTTGACAGATTTAACTCTAAAATCATATTAAATTTAGTATAATAATTAATATGCAAAATATTGATAAAATAATAAGTCCAAAATGGGTATT
>ENA-OREN01003814-OREN01003814.1-marine-metagenome-genome-assembly--contig:-NODE-3814-length-13702-cov-6.288807_pt1 | contig 13702 bp, 11 predicted proteins | sample MGYA00248624_ERZ508555 | MGnify/ENA primary metagenome ERZ508555 (study PRJEB26222, sample SAMN06267773) | marine metagenome | isolation source: Saanich Inlet, British Columbia, Canada | place...
ATTTATGAGATTCAACAAAGGGGTAAAAAATACAAGATAGGTGAAATTGAAAATAATGTTTTTTATGATCTTAACAAGAAAGGAAAAAGACTGGAACATGGACATCATTTTAGAAATAATCATACGTTTTGGAATCAATTTCAAAACATTACAATTAAAAAAACATCACGTCCACTAGGAGGATTTGAGCCGATAGTATGGGGTGCATACTGGACTGTTTCAATTTTAATTACAATATTTTTTGTATCCATTGCTGACGGGATAGATGATCAAATATTTTGGATAATAACATCTGGGATTCACTTAGGGATAACGATAAAGTTTCGATACAATACAATTGTTGTATATTGGATGGCTGCAACGATGATAGTCTTTTTGTTAATTTTGTGGTCTACAGGAGGGTCTAAAAATAAAATTTAAGAATCATGTTTGTTTATATTTTCTAATGAGTTCAAGATCATTTCCTGATGAAAAAATAGTTGAAGAGTTATTCTTGGAAAGATTACAAAATACTGAATCTTCAAAAACATTATTTCAATTAGGGTATTATGGATGTCCATTTCATGTTACTAAAGATACCATACCTGATTTTTTGGAGCGAATTATTGATAATTTAATTAAAAAAGAAAAAATAATTGAAATTCACAATAATCATAATTTCAATAGTAAATTAAACAGAACATTCATTTTAACAAGAAAAGAAAGATTAGATGAACTACTAGAAAGAATAGAAAGTAATGAAAATGAGTGGTGTGATTGGATAAATCTGGCTAATTATTATTATGAACGTTGTGGATGGGATAATGTCATCATATGCATGGAAATGGTTGAAAAAAAATTAGGAAATTTGTTTGAAAGTACAGTACGATTAAAACACAAGAAAAAATTAGCGTGGGCCTATATGCATAAAGCATTTGACATCATAAATTATGAAACATATTCACTAAATTCAAAAGGCATATCTAGTTACCATAGTAATCAAAAAAAGGCTAAAGAATTATTCTATAAAGCATCAAAAATTTATACAAATTTTTATGATGAACAACCTAAAACAGTACAAAATGAACACAAGATATTTGGTCATAAAGATCAAGGAAAACGATATCATGTGGATGCTGAATTATCCAATCTTACCTATGAAATGATAGAAGGCGTACCAATTTACTACATAATACTAAGAGATCTTTACCATACTTTCGGCATTACTTATGAAGAATTAACCCAAGATATAAAAAATAAATTATTGTGAATGTTATTTTTAATTTAGAGTTTTTAATTCTTTGAGTAATCAATAGTCAGTGATTTTTGGGATTCATCTGGTGGAAAGAAAAAGTTTTGAATTAATCACTTAAAACAATTTATCATAATTATAGTTATGATAAAAATTAACAACATTAATGACATTACATTTGTAAATGCTGCAGTTACAGATTTTGCTGATTCACTAGGGTACTGTGAGTACAAAATTCCACTATCTATACAAGGAGTAAAACCCAAACCCTCACAGGCATTAATTCAAGGAACAAAAGCACATCATGAAAAAGAGGTCTATGAACAAGAACATGTGGAATTAGAACCAATAACCATAACTGAAATCAAAGATGAGCAAAAAGATATTGAATTTGCACGTGAAAACATTTACTCAACCCTTACTGCCCCCTTTGAGTTTCCAAATGATAATGTCTTGGTGTCACTGTCTGGCAGAATTGATAAAATAATGCGTGTTGATGGTACTTTGATAGTTCAAGATGACAAGTTTGCAGGAAAGCCGCAGGTATATGATTCTAAAACACGGCCATACCCTAGCCAACTGCTTCAAGTATTGACGTATCTCAACTCCACATATTCTGCAAAGAGAGGCAATAATCCTGATGATATTTTTGAGATGCCACACACTGAAAAGCAGTGGCAGATTAGAATTTGTGACAGAAAGACAAGAGAACCATACAAAATATTTTCTGAAATTCAAGATGCATTCTCAATGCATTATCTAGTTTCATCTTTGAAAAAATTTGCAAGCATTGCAGTAAATCTTGCAGAACCAAAACACCATGACAACAAACGAAAGTGTGATGCATGTAATTTGAAAAGCGTTTGTGGGTTTAGAATTTAATCGATATTACATTGTGGTACATTATCAAAATAAAATTAATTATCCACAGTATGTACATGATGCTTTTATTCTAGATATTCTCATTATTTTCATTGACTGACATTACATTTCACGGAGGAGTAAATGACATTGGAGGAAACAAGTTTCTTGTTGAATCAAAGGACACCAAGGTGTTCATGGATTTTGGAATGTCTTTCTCACAAGAGGGACAGTTCTTTTCACAATTTCTTAACGCCAGAACCTCAAACAGTCTCAATGATCTCTTTGAGTTAGGAATTTTGCCTAAAATCAAGGGGCTTTACAGGCGTGATTATGCAAAACACATGGATTTTGATGGAACTGAAGACACTGAAATTGATGCAGTGTTGCTAACTCATGCACATGTAGACCACTGCGCATACATTCCATATCTACGTGAGGACATTCCAATTTACTGCTCTGAGGAATCAAAACTGATCATGCAAAACTTTGATGAAACTGGAAGTGATCAATACCTTACACTAAAGGAACGATTTAGAATTCATGAAGGAAAAAAAGGAGAGATAATGAGAACTACAGGAGATAAATTAAAAATTCCAAGAAGAATCGAAATATTTGAATCTGGAAAAGAATTCAATATTGATTCAATTGGTGTAGAGCCATTACCAGTTGACCATTCAATTCCAGGAGTTCATGCATTTATTTTACATACTGCAGATGGCACAATTGGCAATACTGCAGACTTGAGATTTCATGGAAGAAGAAAAGACGATACTGAAAAATTTGTTCAGCGTTGTGCAGAATCTGATTTGGATTTGTTGCTATGCGAAGGAACAAGAATTGACAAGCCAACATCAATTACAGAATATGATGTGGAGGATTCTGTTACAAAAATTGTTAATGATACAAAGCAACTAGTTATTTGTGGATATCCTGTCAGAGACTTGGATAGACTGTTATCATTTTACATTGCTGCAAAAAATAGTAATCGCTATTTGGTAATTGACATGAAGCAAGCATATTTGTTAAAATTATTTAACGAGTCTGAAAACTTGAAAGGAAAATACCCATCACCAACTGATGAAAATATCAAAGTGTACATTCAGAGAGGATCATGGGGATTAATTGACAAAGACATTGAGACATTCACAGAACGACAATTACTTCAAGACTATGGAATATGGCAAAGGGAATTTTTAGACTATCCAAATGCAGTTGACTATAGAGACATACAAAAAAATCAAAAGGATTTCATTTTCTATTGCAGTGACTTTAGATTACAGGATTTAATTGATGTAAAGCCTGCTGAAGGCTCATCATATGTCAGGTCTCTAACTGAGCCATTTAACGATGAAATGATTATCAAAGAAAAACAGATTAAGAATTGGTTTGTACATTTTGGAGTTATTAATAGAGAAGATAGTTGGCACCAAGTACACGTTTCTGGGCACGGAGATGGTGAGCAAATCAAACATGTAGTAGAAAATACAAACTCTAAGAAATTAATTCCGATTCATACTGATAAGAAAAATGATCAATATCACAGAAAATGGCACTCAAATGTTACAAACGTGAATCAACACGATTCCTTTAGGGTATAGATAAAAAATATGCGCTGCAAAATATGTACTAAAACATTTAGGAGTCCTCCTCCAAGAATGAGGGAATCACAAATTTGTACCGAATGTCAAAGTAAATACGATATTGAAAATGAGGATATCGAGGTACATAAAACTCAAAATATAGAAAACATTTCAGAAGAGGACATAGACATCAGTAAAGGCCAAGCAAGAATTCTTAAAATAATTGCACAGTTGATTCCAACAGATAAAGAATTGTGTGATTCTACATTGTTAAAGGCATTACACAACAATCCCGACATGATACATTTCATAAAAGAAAATTGGGGCGATGTAGATCATTTTACTAATCTCGCATTATACTCAACAAAATCAAATCAAATTTCACAGATATTAAATTTTTTAAATTTAAAAAATAAGATAGGAAGAGTTCCAACAAAACAAGATATGAAAGAATTATCCAAAATTGATCTAAGTGCATATGAGGAAGAATTTACAGCATGGGAAAATTTTCTAGATTTATTGGGATTTGATCCATGGTATAGAAATAATAATTTAGACATTAAAACAAAGATTCATAGAATTAGAAAAAAACAAAATAAAACAAATTTAGATAATAATGAATATCCAAGTATATTTTCAAAAGATGATACAATTAATGAAACTGTTAAAAAAATAAATCAACTTCGAATAAAAATCAAAGAAAAATATAAGCAAAAAGATTTAGAAGAAAATTATGCAGATTATTCTTATGTTGAAATGTTTGAATTATTAGAAAAATATATCGAAATTATGCCTAATAAATCAAAATATCACAATATTAGAGATCTTTTATAATTTTGAACTTGCCTGAAACAAAATGTGAAACTTTTTCATTTACATAATTTTCATCGTCAATCTCCAATCTATCTAAAATAATTAAAATATTTTCTTTGATCCATATTTCCAAAACATCTCTCAAAATATTTTGTTTTGAAGAATATCTAAAAATATAATCTAGTGCACTTACTAAATGACTGCAAAATTTTAGATTATTTTCAGCATATTTCATACAATTACAATGAAAAATTTCTCGTTTTGTAGATTTTGATAAATTCAATTCAGATACATTGTAATCAAATTCTAATTTAAAATAATCTAGAGGAGATATATCATTAAATTTATTTTTAAAAATTCCTTCAATTACATCATCATATGTAGCTGTAGTGAAAAGACTTGTTAGAAAATCAGAATAATCATTAGCAAATTCAATAAAATTATGGGCTCCATTTGTAAATAGAGGTATTTCTTCAAGAGTTCTTACAAGTACTGTCACTTCATTCATTTCTGGAAATACATTAACTAATGCAATCCCTGTTTCATAAAATACAGAATTTACTTTAACAATTTTATTTTCCAACTTACTTAGAGGATCAAAAGTAATTTTTGAAATTGAATTTATTCTTGCAGGGATTTGAGTAGTAATTGATACCCATTTTTTTAATCCTTCTTTATTGATGATTTGAATTTTTTTATCATGTTCAATTAAATGGATAATTTTTTCAGAGATTGGCATGAATGTGAATATTATGCCCTGTTCATTATCAGGTAAAATATTTTTTAATTCTTCAAATTTTTCAAATGTCAATTTTTCTTCTAACATTACCTTACAATGAAAAATATTGGATTCTATTGAAAAGTTTAGACTTGATAATACCTCGACTTGTTCAGGTCGAAAACGATAATTTGTTAAATCAGTTGAAAAATCAAATTCAGGAATTGTTTCATGAGGTGCCTGTAATTTAATTGATTCAGATAGTATTAGTCCCGCAATTCTAGTTACCTGATCATCTTGATCGCCAAAATCTCCTTTTTCTAATTCCTTTAATTCCATAACAAAATCATCTGGAGAAATTTTTCTACCAAAAAATTTGGTGTTTAAAGTATCAAATAATTCAAGATTCTGTTTAATCTTTTGATAATCATTAGATAAGAAAAAGATACTAGAACTTTTGTTCATAGACCTATGTAGGATACACTCTTTGTCTAATTCATTAATTGCAGTTTCCCAAATACTTAGACCCGGAATGAGTCCAATACTAGGAAATTTTTTAACTACATTCGTTCTTAATATTGAACCGCCACAAGTTCCAGCATTGTATCTTAATTCATCAATGATTTTTTCTTTAATTTTATCTATTGATAATCTGCCAACATATGATGACAAGTCATTTCCATATTTACGAATAATTTTTGAGTCTAATAATTCATTTAAAATGTTTTTTACAATTTGATTAAAACCAATATCATAAAATTGTTCAAATTCATTTTTTAAATATATGTCAACAAAATGAAACATATCGTAATTGTCTTTTAGTTTTTTGGATTCCAAAACAATATTTTCATATCGTATCCCTTCATTTACAAAATCAGTCATTCTTAAAATTATAAACGAACGTAATACATTGTAAAATAGCAATTCCAACAACTCATCATTAAAAAATTTACAATTATCTAAAAAAATGCCATATTTTTCTTTCCAAGTGGGTATTCCCAGGTTCATTATCAGAGCAGCATGGAATGACTTTTTTGTATATCGAGTATTTTGAAAATTTAAAGTTTTTTGTAAAATTAATTGTAAATCAATATAATATAAAATATGAAACGTGTTCATGATTTTTTTGACTTCCTCACCTTCAAAAATTTCTTTGATAAAGTACTTTGGATACACAAATGGATGTTTGTTCATGATTTTTTTGACTTCCTCAACAAAATTTCTTCTTTGAACAAGTTCTTCAATGTCTGTAATTTGTTCCATCTTACTTGAAGCCATTTTTTCAAATTTGTTCTTACCAAAAAATTCAGACAAATTGACGGAAATAGTTGATTTTTCCACGTAATTGCTATGAGTTGTATCGGGTTGTGCAGGTTTGTTTAACACAGATTGTTTTACATGTTTTTCTAGATGTATCTGTAATTCAGAATCATTAGAAAAATATTCATCACAGACAGGACAATCCATATTATTCCAATAATTCAGTAAACTTCTCTTCGTATCCCGAAAACGGATCAGATGTACTTGCTTGTCCTTCCATCTCCATCAACAGTTCAATCCCATAATTTGCATATTGTTCACAAATGTTAATTATTTTTCGGGGTTCTTGAAATAGTTTTAAATCGCCTTGACTTTCCTCCATGGCAATTGCAATCATCATCCACAAGTATTCGGGTTGATTTGCAATGTATTCCATGTTTATCGAATCTTTACGATCTGATTTTTTGTCATATTCTTTTTTTATTCCTGCATTTTTACCTAATGTCATTGCAAAAATAAAAATATCTGCCAATTTTTTCCCCGCAAACATGGAAGTTCTGCTCTTTACTGTACCCGATGATTTGGCATAAAATTCCCGTATAGCGTCATTTTCTGCATCATATCCCACATTTGGCCATCCTGCAACAATTTTTTTTGCAGACAAATCAACCTTATTTCTAGAAGAGGGATTTTCAGACATTATTTTCTATTAAACTCCTTTATTTTTCTAGTTTGATACCCTTCTGGCGTAGTGTCTTGTTCAATTAAATATTCTTTCCAAACGTGTCCATTCTCCCTTAAAATATCGATGACAGGGCTAGCACCAAGTGGATCTCCTTGAAGGTATTCAGTATCTGTAACAAGTAACACAATCTGAACACCTGGGAGATATTCTGAAAAAACTTCAGAAATTTCATTTCTAGATTTACCAGAAATATTGTGAAGTGGGGAATCAATGATCAAAAATGTATTTGTGTGAGTAATTTTTCTAATTCCTGCAACATAAGACAATCCCAAGACATGTGCCTGACCTTTGGACAGTCCTGCCACCAAATCATTTTCATCCTTTACCAAAATGTCATAGTTTTCAGAAATATCTACATGATCAAATGTTTCCTTTTCGGGAGCTGTTGTTGTAAAATAGTCACTAGTTGCATTCTGGGTCTTCACCCTAAGTACTTCTTCAATTTGGATTTCCAAAATTTTGGAGAATTTACTAACAGCATTTCCTAGTAGGATTTTCTCTTTTTCTTTGTCGTATTTACCCTCTTTTTGTAATGCTTCTTCTAATCGTTTATGATTTTCATTCCATTCTTGCTCTTTATCCTCTAACTCTCCATCACGAATTTTTATTGCTCCGCTTAATTCTATTATTTTTTCAAAACAATCATTCTTCATTTTTCCAAGATCCTCCCCATCATCATAATCTACTTTCTTGATTTCATTTTCAAGTTCTGAAAACTCTATGTTCTTTTCTTGAATTTCACGTCTAGAATCTCGTCTAGAATCCAGTAATCCATAATACTCTTTGTTGAGTTTCTCTTTAGACGTCGTATCAATAATTCTACTGATCAAATTTCGTCCAAGTGAAATCCCTTGGGATAAATCATCTTCTATGATAGTATCTTTAATTCCTTGTAAAACCATCCATGGTTCTTTTTCATTATCTGTTTTTTCAAAATGTCTGCCACACACACATTTTAACGGAACCGAGTTTAAAATTTTATCAATTGCACCTCGAGATATGGATGGAGGTATTTTGTCATCCTCTTCCAGTTTTTCAAATATTTTCTCAGAGTTTTTCAAGACATCTTGTATCAGTAGTTGAGGAGTTTTTTCAAAAAGTAATTCTCGGATTGCATTTCCATTGGATTTCAGTCTTTTTGCTGCTGCATTTTTCTCGGATTCAACCCTTTTTTGTTTTATAATTAGTTCTGAACCTGTTTTATTTTTCTCTATTTTGGCAGTTATTACCTCCAATGACCCTTGCAATTTTTTTAGATCAGTTTTATCTACCAACATATCATCTTCAAGCGTCTTTTTTTCACCAGATAGTTTTTCCTCTTTTACATTGAACGGTTTTGCATTGGCACTTTGTCCTCCAATATGTTTTTGAATTGAATTTGCAGTCATCAAAGAATTCCGTTTTAGAGACTCAAGAATTTCTAATCCAGATATTTTTGTAATTCCATCTTTGATGAATTGTGCTGAGGATGATTGGTTTTTGAATTTAACCAAGTTTTCTCCATCAAACAAGAAAAAGTCAGACAGGTCCTTAGGAAAGTGTCGGTTAATTTCATTTTTAATGAATTTTTTATCTTTTTCAATTATTTTGTTACCAGACTCATCCTTCATAATCAATTTTGCAGATTCTTCAAAAGTGATCCCAGTGGATACTCGCGAGTTATTTAGGGAGTTAAACTCCCTTTTTGTAGAATTACGCATAAGTGTGGCCGTCAATTCTCTAGTAATGAGGTATTTTTCCTCATGTTGATTATGTAATTCCAAAGTTACAGATGCAGTGACACTTTGATGTTCAGATAAATTTTCTATGGCATTTGTGTTAATTAATCCATAATCCAATTCATCAATGTTAGGTGATTTGAATTCCCCATACATACACCAATAAATTAAATCGTGTATAGTAGATTTTCCCCTACCGCTATATCCTATTACAATAGTGATATTTTTTTCTACAGAATCTGAAAATTGTAGTGAATGTCCTTTTCCATAAAAACGACCACAATTTTCAATATCTAGTTTTTTGATAAATAGTCGTTCCTTATGTTCACTTGACATATTCTTTTCCCCATTCTATTAAATCCCTATTTGAAATGAATCGCTCCAAAAGTTGATCATAAAGCTTATCAATTCCCCCACTTGAATTTCCCGAGATATCTTCAATTTTTAATAATTTTTCAATCAAGTTACCAAAATCTTTAGGGATTTCGGGATGTTCTCCCATATACGAATTCAGTGTATCTAAAATAATTTTATTGATAGCCATATCATTAACTTTGAATTTTTTTTCTATTTATCAATAGCTATGAATCATCAAGTTTTTTGTAAAATTTATCTAAAGGTAACCCATATGTGAACTCTTCAATTTTTTTTGTACAATCAGTATGGTTAATTGCCAATTCACTCATAGATTGAATTCGAGATAATTGACTTCTGATCATACCCATTTCTAGTCTAATGGCATCTGGATCATCCAAGTTGTTAATTTGAGGTTTAACAAGAATATCGTAGATCTCTGCATTCTTTTTCTTAGTTCCATCCTTATATTGTTCATCAAAAACCCTCAAAACCCGCCCTCTTCTCTGAATAAATTGAGTAGGATTACCAGTGGCAGCCAAAACTATGCAGATTCGTGCCTGAGGTATATCCATACCCTCATCAAGTACTCTGTTTGACAAAAGTGCATCCCAATCCTCATTTGAAAAATCATTAAGAATTTTTGTTCTTTCTTTTGTATCTGAAGGATTGTCATATGTAATTCTTCTAAAAAGAAGCGATTTGTCAATCCCACAATGTTTTAGAAGATTGCTGAGAATGCCATCAACATCATCAAACTGGTTTTCAGAACAAAAAATCAGTAAATGTTTCAGGGTTTTAATTTCTTTTAAAATATGAATAAAGCATTTCGTTTTATTTTCAGCATCTCGAATAATTTTTGAACGTGTCATGAGTAATTTTTCACCTTTTTTCCTTTCTTCAATATTCTTTGAGCTCAAATATTTGGCAGCACGAATCGTTAATTCCTTATATTGAATAATCTCATCATCATTGAGTTCAATAAAAAATGGATAGTAATTGTACTTGCATAATTTTCCTTCATCTATTGCTTTTTTCATAGAATATGATGCAATGGAGGGATTCTTTGAATCTCCTGAAAAATATTGTTTTAAAAAATCAGTCCCATCATCATCAAAATACCTATCAATTGTTGCAGACAAAGCCAATCTATAATGATAGTTTTTTGAAAGACCTCTTCTGGAAGAGAATGTTCCAACATGATGGGCCTCATCAACAATCAACATTGTGGGAATTTTACATCGCTCAATCTGTTTGACAAAATCTTCTGTGGCAAATAGATCATGTGACGTTATCAGTATGGAAATTTTTTTGTCAGAAGTTCTGTTCAAAAAAGTAACCTCATCACGCAAGTCTTGTCTCCAAACTCCCTGCTCCAAAATTATGGATTCCATGAACCATTTCGAAAGCTGTTCCTTCCATTGGTCTACTAAATTTCGGTACGGCACAGCAATTATGATGAGAATTTGTGTTTCTGTTTTTTCTAATTTTTTTATACAACCAATACCTGTGAATGTTTTTCCCGTACCTGTAGCCATCTCAAAAATACCTCGTCCGTTATTTTTGTACCAGTCATCAATTGCATTGGTTTGATATGTTCTCAAGACAGGTAATTTTTTAAGATCTGGAATGTCTTTTTTTGTTTTTGGTGCAATTTTTTTGAAAAAATCCTCTAGTTCCTCAGAAAGAGGAACTATTTTGCAATTAATTGATCCCCACTGGTAATTGTCACTGTCCCAAAAATTTCCAAAATCTTCATGATCAATATCAATTTGTTCTTTCTCGCTACTTATCCATCCGCGAGAAACATCAATTGAATATAATTCCCCTACTTCAGAATCCTCTCGGTCAATAATACCATGAAACGACAAGAGAGAGTTGTCATCTTTGTTGTAAAATATTCCAATTTCCTTTCTAAAAATTCCCTGTTGTAATAATTCTGATTCCGTAAGAGGAGTACCATCTCCATGTTCAGGTAAGATTAATTTGATTGTGAGAAATTTGTTAGCAATCATCCATGCAAGCGCTTTTAGATGATCTTCTTGAAATTTTTCCTTGATCTCTGATAAATCTTTAATCCAATTTTTGGCAACAACTGCATCTACAGAAATTCCTTTTTTGATTGCCTCTTTATCATCATCCGAAAAAATTGGAATGATTGCAAGTTCCATCATCCCATCATTTTCTTTAATAAAATCCTGCAAACCTTCAGCTGCAAGTGCAAACCTTTTTGCAGAAAACAATCCCCCAAAGCGTCGATAGTAATTTGAGTTTGATAAAACCTGATTAAAAAAAACGTCAAAGACATTAGTTTTTCTAGAATCGTATGAAGGTTTAATGTCCAATTCAGAATATATCATTAATTAACAAAACTCCAACTGACTGTGTATATTTTTTTTACTTAAATTATGGCCTTTTTGAAAAGAAATCTTTCCAACTTTTTCTCCCTTTCTATCAATTATTGATTTACCATCTTCAGATATTGCAATATGCTTGTAATCAAATTCTGCATGATGATTTGCGCAGACCACAATCATGTTGTCTACATCATCAAAGCCATTTTCCTCCAATGGTCTATAGTGATGCACTTCGGAATAGAATTTACTTTTTTGATATTCAAAGGTATGATGACACACCTGACATTTGTTTTGATACAGATCCTTCAAGTATTTTACCATAGAAGAATCACGTACAAATCGATTTACCTCCAATTTGTTTTTTTGCGCAGGTCCATTTTTTCTGGTCAAAGGAAGTTTTTTTGGAATGGACAAAGATATAAAATCACGTCCATTGTTTGTAGGAGTTCTTTTTTTTGTAATCTTAAACATTCCAGTTCGTGGCAATATAATTTTTACATCGGAGGAATCAATAATTTCGTGAAAAGATTCATTGGTGGAACTAAGTTCTTTAAAAAACAAAAAGTATTGAATTTGTTTTGAGTTAAGATCACCCGCATAAAGAATCGATCCAAAATTTGCATTTTTTGTTTTTTTAGAAATGATTCCGCTGATTTTGAATTTTTCCTTAGGTATTGTAATGTAGACCAAGTCATTTTTATGAATTTTTTTCCAAAAATTGTCTGCAATCACGCCTTTGTGAAATCCCCATACAAAATTTGCGTTATTTTTTTGAAGAACGTTTCTAGTACTTTCATTAAATATTCCATTTTTAAATTTACGAAATTTTTCAGAATCTCGTCTGTCAATCAATACAAAAAAGTGATTAGACATAACAAAAAAATAACAGTTTACTAATTAAACAAATCGTAAAATGTTATATTAAAAACATCTTAATTATTTTGGTATGGATTTAGAGTCATCAGAAAATAAATTTCAAGAAATAACAGATGAGGAATTTCAAAGAACATTAATGAATATTTTAGATCTGTCCACCAAAGACAACACTTACAAATTTGCATTTATGCGATTTTTGTTAGATTATTGTAACGAATATACTGAAACTCACGTAGAATTTCAAACCATAGCAAGTTATTTTTTTAAATATTATTGGCTTCAGGAATGTAAATCAAAATTCAAACAGGCCCCACAAGTGGAAAAAAAGCCTGAGATTATCAAAGTAATTCAAAAAGAGTTTGATAAGCCATTTTACCCACAAACATTTGCAAAAATATCCAAAGAAGAACCTGAAAAAATACAAAATTGTGTTAAAGATATAGTGAAACTAGGATTTCACAATGTCACATGGAGATTTCAACGAGTTAAGGCAGGTACAGGTGTGGAAGAAAAGAAAATTTTCTTTGATTACACTATTCTACGAGTAAAAAATGAGAATAGAAAATATGTTAATTTGGATGCAGGAATAGACATCAATCCCAAAGCAATGAAATTTTTTAAAAAATACAACACATTATTGAAAAAAGCAGTAAATCTAGAATGGGCTAGATTTTTAGAGAAATTAAACTTGGGCGTCCCTAGATTAATACAAAAAACAGAAGGGGAAATTATTCCAAGGACGGCATTAGGAAAATACAGAAAAGTATTAGAACCATACTTCAAGAATTGTTACTATTGCAATAATCCACTAATAAAAAATCAAACCCATGTAGAACATGTTATCCCGTTTGATTATATTGCAGAAGACAATATTTGGAATTTTACACTAGCATGTCAGAAGTGTAATTGTAACAAACTTGGTTCATTACCTCCAGAAAAATTCCTCGATGAATTGATTAATCGAAATAAAAAATATCGCAATAAAATTTCAATGTTGGATAAATCATTGACATTGCTAGGAGTAAATTATGAGAAAATAATTCATGATCACTATGATAATGCAAAGTCTCACGGATATGTAATTTTGAAAGATTTTCCCAAATCTAGTTGAGACTTGGGCATAACTAATTCTAATTTTTGAGTCATTTCTCAAATTATTCAAATGGAAAAAGCTAAGGATCTCACC